>Ga0207773_100023_pt1 | contig 182652 bp, 186 predicted proteins | sample TtaePargueraPR_2_FD_187281 | JGI IMG/M metagenome (GOLD analysis project Ga0207773, IMG submission 187281) | Aerobic enrichment media microbial communities from Bioluminiscent Bay, La Parguera, Puerto Rico - Tt and M1 (3) (SPAdes) | ecosystem: Environmental > Aquatic > Marine > Unclassified ... | reverse complement strand
GGGAGCCGGTGGCGCGGGGCAGCATGCCATATTCGGCCGTCACCCAGCCCTGCCCCTTACCGCGCAGCCAGCCCGGAACGCTGGTTTCGACCGATGCGGTGCACAACACCTTGGTATTGCCGAACGCGACCAGGCACGAGCCCTCCGCCTTCATGGCCACATTGCGTTCAAGGGTTACTGCCCGCATATCGCTTGGCTGTCTGCCGGAAGGCCGCATCGTGATTCCAGTTTCTATTGCAGTTAACCGCGTCTTAACCCTCAAGTGGCCCGCTCACAAGCGCCCGGCGCTTGGCGGATGGGGAACAAGGGCCTAAATGAAGGGTCAGGGTTAAAGTCGACGAGTTTAATCAAACCATCATGACCAGACCGGCCGAAGACTTCCTCTCGGTACTCAATGCCCGCAGCCAGGACATTTTCCGGCGCCTGGTGGAGCGCTATCTCGATACCGGCATGCCCGTGGGCTCGCGCGATTTGAGCCGGCTGTTGCAGGTCGAACTTTCGCCTGCTTCCGTGCGCAACGTCATGGCCGATCTCGAGGACCTCGGGTTGATTGCCGCCCCGCATACCTCGGCGGGCCGCGCCCCCACGCAGCAGGGCCTGCGGTTTTTCGTCGATTCGATGCTCGAAATCGGCGCCGTCAATGAGGCAGAGCGCAATCAGATCGCCCGTCACATCGAAGGCACGGCAGGTCATGCCCAGGTCGAAGACGTCTTGACCGAGGCTTCGTCCCTTCTGTCCGGCCTCAGCCAGGGCGCCGGGGTGGTCATTGCCGCCAAGGCCGACATGGTGCTCAAGCATATCGAATTCGTGCGCCTCGACGCCACCCGCGCCATGGCGATCCTGGTGGGCGAGGACGGGCAGGTGGAAAACCGCATTCTCGACCTACCCCCCGGTTACACGGCCAGCGCCCTGCAGCAGGCTGGCAATTACCTCGCCAACTACGTCGTCGGCAGAACCCTCTCCGAAGCGCGCAAGGTGCTCAATGAACGCCGCGCCGAGCAGCGGGCTGAGCTGGACGAACTGACCCAGAATTTGGTCGATGCCGGGATTGCCACCCTGGCCGAACCGGGCGGCAACAGCGCGCCCACGGTCATCGTGCGCGGCCGCGCCAATCTGATCAACGACACCATGGCCAGCGACGAACTGGCGCGGATGCGCCAACTGTTCGACGAGCTCGAAAGCAAGGACGGCCTGCTGGACCTTCTGGGTGATGCCGAACGGGCCCAGGGCGTGCGCATCTTTATCGGCTCGGAAAACAAGCTGTTTTCTCTCTCAGGCTCCTCGGTGATCCTCAGTCCCTACAAGGATGCCAATGACCGCATTGTCGGCGTGCTTGGAGTGATCGGGCCCACAAGGCTCAATTATGCCCGGATAGTGCCGGTGGTCGACTATACCGCCAATGTCATTTCCTCCCTGATGGCACGGAACCGCGGTAAATAGGCGGTCATCCGCCTTCAGGCATGGCCTTCTCGTCCAAACTCGCTCCGCAGGAGCGATTTTGCATTCTGCACGGCTCAAAGCTTGAATCTTGTGCCCTGTTGGCCGATATGGCGGGCAAGAGTTTTTCATTGCATACGGAAGAAGACCGAATGAGCGACGAAAACGCCGCCCAGGGCGAAACGCCGGAAACCGAAAACCCGGAAACCGAGGCTGCTGAGGTCGATCCCGTCGAAGCCCTGATGGCCGAAAACGCCGAGCTCAAGGATCGCGTACTGCGCACTCATGCCGAGATGGAAAATCTCAGGAAGCGCACCGAGCGTGACGTGGCCGACACGCGCAGCTATGCCATTGCCGGCTTTGCCCGCGACATGCTCACCGCCACCGACGCGCTTTCGCGCGCCCTTATGGTGATCCCCGCCGAAACGCGCGAGACTGCCGACGGGGCTCTCAAGAGCCTGATTGACGGTATCGAACTGGCCGATCGCGAAATGCAGCGCCTGCTCGCCAAGCACGGCGTCAAGCCGATCGACGCGGCGGGGCAGAAATTCGATCCGCACAAGCATCAGGCCATGTTCGAGGTGCCCAATACCGAAGTGCCCGAGGGCACGGTGGTCCAGGTGGTGCAGGAAGGCTTTGCCATTGGCGATCGTGTCCTCCGGCCCGCCATGGTCGGCGTGGCCAAAGGCGGGGCTGCCGCGGCGCCGGCACCCGAGGCCAATGGTGACGCCGAGGGCATCGACAAAAGCGCCTGAGATGGGCACGCCAGAGAATTGAGAAAGGGCGCCGGATGGCGCCCTTTTTGCTGGCCGGACCGATAGGCGGCGCCGGACGCTAAAGGTCCGGGCCCGCCAGGAACGGCATGATATCAACCCCATCGCCGGGGAAGGTGCTGATATGTGGATGGTCTGCGAAGAGCCGGGCAGCGGCCTCCGCGCTTTCCGCCTCGACGATCAGATAGCCGCAAAAATCATTGGTCGCTGGGGCGATGGTGCCGCCGCGGGTGATGCGGGTGGTTTTGCCAACCATACCGCCATGATTGACGATGGCGGCCGCGTGGCGCCTGTCCCATTCTTCCCATTCGGGCAGGCCCCTGGCATCGACCGCGTCCTGCTCGGCTTTGGGCATGGCCCGAAACTTTGCGAGATCCGCGCGTGTCATGGTGTAAACGGCGAGAAAATGCGGCATACCGGCGTCCTCCCGTTCCGAATGCCGAACGAGACTAACCCCTAACGGTGGAGGCGTCACCAGATCAGCCGGTGATCGCGTCCACATCCGCCTTCATCGGGATCGCCGGCTGCGCGCCGGGTTGCAGGCAGGCCAGGCTCCCGGCCACCGCTGCGCGGCGCAAGGCGGCTTCGAGCGAATGGCCGGCATCGAGCCCGGCAGCGAGATAGCCGCAAAAGGTGTCACCGGCCCCGACGGTGTCGACCGGCTTGACCTTGTGTGCCGCAACCGAAATGGGGCCATCGGGCGTGCGGGCGCGGGCGCCCTCGGGGCCAAGCGTCACCACAATGGTCCGTCCGGTGCGGTTGACCCAATCCTGCATGGCCATATCGAGTTCCTCGATTGGCCGCCCGGTGAGCAGGGAGAACTCAGTTTCGTTGGCGACGACGATGTCGGCCAGAGGCGCCAGCTTTTCCGTGTCTGGCAGGAAAGGCGCGGTGTTGAGGATCGAGCGGGCGCCTCTTTCGCGGGCGATTTCCAGCGCCCTGCGCGTGGCGGCCTGCGGCACCTCCTGTTGCACCAGCAGTGTGTCCGCGCTGGTGAGCTTGGCCAGCCCGCGCGTTGCGTCTTCAGCGCTCACCGTGCCATTGGCGCCGGGCAGGATGGCAATAACATTCTCGCCACCTGCGTCGACAAAAATCATGGCAATGCCGGTGGCCGCGTCAGCCTTGCGGAGCCGAGACAGATCGACACCGCCCTTCCTGAGCAGGTCAGTGGCCAGATCGGCAAAGGCATCATCGCCCACGGCTGAAACATGCAGCACCTCGGCGCCGGCGCGCCGCGCGGCGAGGGCCTGGTTGGCGCCCTTGCCACCCGGCGCCATCGAGAAGGTCCCGCCGGCCACCGTTTCGCCCGGCTTGGGCAGGCGCGTGACAGTGCCGATCTGATCGAGATTGGTGGAGCCGAAAACGGTGATCATTCAGACAATCTTCTCAATCGTGTTCCAGTTGCGCATGGTGTCGAGCGTGCCCTTGCCCAGTTTCTGGTAAAGCGGCCTGAGCACCTCTTCGACATGCTCGGTATATCGCCCATTGGGCTGCCGGTAAGCGGCAATATAGATATCTCGGGCGTCAACCCGCAGGATTTCGGTGTCGCCGGGCCGGCTGTCGAGCATTACTCCCTCGGGCAGCTTGTCGGCAAACATCAGGACATGACGGGTTAGATCGGCATCCGGGTCAAGCGCTCCGAACGGGTGCCCATCGCGCATGGCGTGCAACTCGTCCTGGGAGCGAAGCACAACCCCGACGGTAAATCCGAACCTGTCGGCTATGGCTTTTTCGATGCCCGCCTGAACGGTCGCTGCCGCGCCATCGGCGGCCAGTCGCACATTGCCGCTGGCCAGCACTGTCTTAACATCGGCAAAGCCGGCCGCTTCAAGACAGTCGCGTAACTCGGCCATCTTCATCTGCCGCTTGCCCAGATTGATGCCGCGCAGGAAGGCGCCCCAGAGCTGGCTCATGACTTGTCCTTCTGCGGATAGATGGTCTCGCCCCGGGCGAGCATGTCCACATATTGGGCAATGCGCTTTTTTCGGCCCGCTTCGGTCTTGAGCGAAATGGTCCGGAAGGTGAGGGCAAAACGGTTCTGGGAAGACAGCCCGGCATAGGTCTTTTGCGCGGCAGGGTTGGCGGCAATGGCGGCCATAAGGTCGGCGGGCGGCTCCTGATTGGTCTTGTAGGCCGCGTCCCAACGGCCATCCGCCTTGGCGGCCCTGACATGGACCATGCCATGCTCGGTCATCAGGCCCTGCTCAACCAGCCGCGCGATATTGTCGCGATTGATCTGGCTCCACACCGATTTGGGGCGGCGCGGACAATAGCGCTGTACGTAGCTCTCCTCGTCCCAGCTCTTCTTGATGGCGTCGATCCAGCCCCAGCACAGCACCGCGTCGATGGCTTCGACCGGTGTGATGGTCGGCCGGCCTGATGCCTTCCTGAAAATGCGAATCCAGATCTCGTCGGCCTGGTCGTGATGCTCTGCCAGCCAGGCGTAGAAGGCATCAAAACCCGCGAACTCGAAAAGCTTGTCCGTTGGAACGGTGACCTGCGCCATGGCGTCAGATGGCTGGGGTCGGCTTGGGTACAAGAAGGTCTGCCAGCACGTCGTCGAGGCGGTCATGCTGGGGCAGGGCGATGCCGAAATCCTCGGTCAGCACCTGTTTGATGTCCTCCACCGAGGCCAGTTCGCGATACTCGGCTTCGCCCTCGAGCGGCTGGCGGGTGAATTTCGTGTTGTGCAGCTTGAGGCGTTCGCCGCTGGGGGCCAGGGCGACACGCAATTCACGGGTGAAGGGAGAAGCCGGATCGGTGGCGATCTGCTGGTTGATCGCAGCGATGCCGTCCTCGCTCACCGGGTCGAGGTTGAACACATAGACTGGCCGCCAGTCATCGGCGAGCTTCACCTCAAGCGTCCAGTCCTGCTCGCCGCCTGTCAGTCGGAAAGTCTCATGCGGCGTGGATTGTGCGCTTTCGGCCCTGAGCCGCAGCGGGGTGGTCAGCGTCAGCCCGCCAAACCCGACATCGGCAATGTGGTTCTGCCCATTGACCTCGACCAGCAGCAGCATGTGGCTGGGGGGCAGGCTGGCCGCATCCGGGTTGGTCCAGACCACACGCGCCAGCAGGGGCCGGACGGTGAAGTCAAGGTCCTCAAGCATGCGCATGAACAACAGATTATGTTCAAAGCAATAGCCGCCGCGCTTGTCGGCCAGCAGCTTCTTTTCCAGACTTGGCTGGTCAAGCCGCACCGGTTCGCCCAGCAGCGGATTAAGGTTCTCGAAAGGGATTGTGGCGGGATGCAGCGCGTGCAGCAGGTCCAGCGTCGTCAGGGTTGGTGCGATCGAACCGGCAAACCCGATTCGTTCGAAATAGCCCTTGAGATTGACCTTTTCAGCCATTAGCCACCCGTGCCGCTGTTAAAACCGAGGCACAATATGGTCACCCCCGGTGCCTTTGTCACCGGCTTGCGGGCACTTGTCCGCAAGTCGCGCGTACTCAGGCTGGCGCCTTGCGCACGCGGATCACCACATCGACATGAGACACTTCCATGCCCGCGGGTGCCTGGGGCAGGGCCTTGAATTCAACCGATTCAGCGGGAATGTCGATCATGCGCTGCTCATCCTCGACATAGAAGTGGTGGTGATCAGAGGTGTCGGTATCGAAATAGGAGCGCGCGGCGTCGATCGCGACTTCGCGCAGCAGGCCCGCTTCGTGGAACTGGTGCAGCGTATTGTAAACGGTCGCCAACGAGACGTTCACATTGGCCGCACCAGCCTCGCCATGCAATTGCTCGGCACTGACATGGCGGTGCGGACCGCCAAACAGCAGTTCGGCCAGCGCAACGCGCTGTCGCGTGGGCCTGAGGCCTGCCATGCGCAGGACGGCGGTCAGGCACGGCTTGCGGGATGGGATGGTCCGGGCGGCGGTGTCGCGGTCGGGCATAGGGCCTTCAAGTCTTCTCGTTCAGGTCCGAATTTGTAGGTTTCTTATAATCATCGCCGCCTTTTCATACAAGCGTAGCCCCGTCGCACCGCCCGGCCCGCCCTCTGGCTGGCTTGACCCTTACCTAGCACCCCTATACGAGACGAGGCTTGAGCGAGAGCGAGGAGCTTTGATGGCTGAGCGGCAGCACGCATTCAATTACGAAGAATTGTTGGCCCATGGACGCGGCGAATTGCCGGGACAGGGCGATGCCCGCCTGCCGGCTCCGCCCATGCTGATGTTCGATCGTATCACCTCGATCACCGAGGACGGCGGTGCGCATGGCAAAGGCCAGGTGCGGGCAGAACTCGATGTCAATCCGGACCTGTGGTTCTTCAAGTGCCATTTTATTGGCGATCCGGTCATGCCCGGTTGCCTGGGTCTGGACGCGGTCTGGCAGATGACGGGCTTCTTCCTCAGCTGGATCGGACAGCCCGGCAAGGGCCGCGCCCTGGGCGGGGAAATCAAGTTCACCGGCCAGGTGACCGACGACGTCAAGCTGGTTGAATACGGCATTGATCTCAAGCGGGTGATGCGTTCGCGCCTGACGCTGGGCATTGCCGATGGCTGGGTGAAGGCTGACGGTAAAGTGATATACGAAGCCAAGGACCTGCGCGTTGGACTCTTCACTGAAGCCCAGTTGCACGAGCAGCAGTCCGCTTGACCGGCCTTAATGCTGGCCCCAACGACCCTATATAAGTGCGACGCCAACCCCGATGCGAACGCACGAAACGACTAGAGCGAGGACGAAATGAGACGAGTTGTCGTAACCGGCATGGGTATCATTTCACCGATCGGCAACTCACTTGACGAGGTGACCGAGAGCTTGCGCAATGCGACGCCCGGCATCGTCTTTGCCGAGGACTATGCGGAACTGGGATTCCGCAGCCAGGTCAAGGGCGATCCGCGTCTGGATCCGTTCGAGCAGCTCGACCGCCGCGTCACCCGCTTCATGGGCAAGGGCGCGGCCTGGAATTACCTGGCCATGCAGCAGGCCATTGCCGACGCGGGCCTGGAGACAAGCGATATTTCCAACCCCATGACCGGCATTGTCATGGGCTCGGGCGGCGCCTCCACCCGCACCATCGTGGAGGCGGCCGACGTTACCCGCAAGAATACCAGCCCCAAGCGGATTGGACCGCTGGCCGTGCCCAAATCCATGGGCTCGACCGCCTCGGCGACGCTGGCCACCGCCTATGGCATCAAGGGCATCAACTATACCATCACCGCGGCCTGCGCGACTTCCAAGCACTGCATTGGCAATGCCATGGAGCAGATCATGCTGGGCAAGCAGGACATCGTCTTTGCCGGGGGGCATGAGGACCTCGACTGGACATTGTCCAATCTATTCGATGCCATGGGCGCCATGAGTTCGGATTTCAACGCGACGCCGGAAAAGGCCTCGCGCGCTTATGACGCGAACCGCGATGGCTTTGTGATTTCAGGCGGCGCGGGCGTGCTGGTCCTCGAGGAACTGGAACACGCCAAGGCACGCGGCGCCAAGATCTGGGCCGAAGTGGTCGGCTATGGCGCGACCTCGGACGGGCTCGACATGGTCGCCCCTTCGGGCGAAGGGGCAGAGCGCTGCATGCGCATGGCGCTCAAGGCCATCAAGGCGCCAATCGACTATATCAACCCCCACGCCACCTCCACTCCAGTGGGTGACCTAAAGGAAATCGAGGCCCTGCGCGCCGTCTTCGGCAATGAGGACAAGTGCCCGCCGATCTCGGCGACCAAGTCGCTGACCGGCCACAGCCAGGGCGCAACGGGCGTGCATGAATCAATCTATTCGATCCTGATGATGCGCCATCGCTTCATCGCCGAAAGCGCCAATATCGAAACGCTCGATCAGGCCTTTGCCGACATGCCCATCCTGCGCCAGCGCCGCGACGACGTCGATCTGGGCTATGTGCTGTCCAATTCCTTCGGCTTTGGCGGCACCAATGCGGCTCTGGTGTTCAAGCACCCTGACGCCTAGGACCGCGGCCTCATGGGATATTTCCCAATAGGTAGTCGTACCCATTGCGAATAGAAAACAGGGATTGGCGCGGGCCTCTGCTCAGCGCTGACCCTCGTTTGGGATGCGGCCGGAGGGCAGATGAAATCAGAGATGACCTCCGGGTCTCTTGTTCCCAGCGTGCTTTCCGACTCCTGGGGCAAACACGAGTCCAACCCGCTCGCCATCGTCCAGATCATCGAGCATCATCTGGGGATCGGCACCTTCCACCTGGAACTGCCGGGTGGACAGCTCTACCTGTCTGATACGGCCTGCCGCATCTATGGCTACGCACCCACAAGGGAGCCCGTGCCGCTGAGTGCTATTCTGAACGCGTTGGTGCGGGAGGATCGGCGCCGCGGTGCTGATCTGCTCTCGCACGCCATTGCCAAAAAATGCGGCTATCGCTTTGTGCTGCGCATCCTCCCTGAGGGTGGATCGACCAGGATCATCGAGGTTTTTGCCGATGTGGTGCTCAGCAAGCTTGGCGAGGTCGTGGCCGTGGTCGGGACTGTCAGGGACATCTCCGAACGCGCCAAGGCCGATGCGCAGGCGGCCGGACGCAGCCTGCTGGTACGGTCGCTGCTGATCAATATTCCCGCTGCCATTGCCGTTCTGGACCGCGACATGCGCTATCTTGCCGTGTCCAACTACTGGGCGGCGGGTCATGGCATGAAATCCCCCCATGATCTGATCGGCCTCAGCCATTATGACGAGCATCCGGACCTGCCCCCAGAGGTCCGGCGCGAGCATCAGCAGGTTCTCAATGGCGTCACCCTGCGCCGGCCAAGGGCCTATTTGAAGGATCGCAACGGCCGACCCATCCGGCAGACCTGCGTCATCTGCCCCTGGTACACCATGGACAAGAAGGTTGGCGGCATGATCATCATGCTGGGCAGCGTCGATATGGCCAACGCCTTGCCAGCTGAAAAATCCGAGACGTCCCTGCCCACGCGCGAAGAATTCCTGCATTTGCTGGCAACCCTGTAAGGTGCCCGGCCGGCCGCCATGGATGTCCGGCAAGTCTTGCCACCGGAAGGCCTGTGGGCTCAGAAATTCAGCTCGCTGAAGCCAGCCTCGCGCGCATCATAGACCAGCAGCCGCCCGATCAACGGTGTACCAATCCCGGTAATCAGCTTGATGGCCTCCATCGCCATCAACGTGCCAATGACGCCGGTGATGGGCCCCAATATGCCGTTGAGCTCGCAGGAGGGCAGGGCGTCGTCGCTGGCCTCTTCGGGATAGAGCGCAGAATGGGGCGGGCCGCCCAGATGCGGCGCAAAGACCGTTATCTGACCCGAGAACATTGACACCGCGCCCGATACCAGCGGTTTGCCCAGTCGCTCTGCGGCCGCGGCGACGATGCGGCGGGTGACCAGATTATCGGTGCCATCGAGGACGATGTCAGATGATCCGACAAGCTCCTCTGCGTTGGCAGCAGTGACAGCCTCGGCCCTAAGGTCAAGTGAGACGTGCGGATTGAGTGCGTCTGCAAAGGCGCCCGCGCTTGCCGCCTTGCCGGCACCAACGGCGGCGGTTGTGTGGACGACCTGCCGTTGCAGATTGGAGAGCGAGACCGTATCCGGGTCGACAATGGCAAGATGACCGACACCGGCGGCGACCAGATAGGCTATGGCGGGGCTACCCAGTCCGCCGGCACCCACCACCAGCACGCGCGCTGCCTTCAGTTTCTGTTGCGCTGCCCCCCCAAAGCCCTTGAGCACAAGATGGCGCGCATAGCGCCGGGTCTCTTCAGGGCTGAGCGGGGTTTCAGAGGCCAAGGGGAACCGCCAGGAAGCGCCGGTCCGGGCCTTCAAAGCCACCCGGATAGACCGAGATGATGGCCACCGCGTTGGACAGCGTCGTGCCCTGGAAAGGCATCACCACCGAATGGATGCGATAGTCGGTCGGGCAGCCGCGCGAGCGCGGCAGGCTGCCGTCGCGATGGATCAGCCGTTCCGTGCCGCTGTCGGAAATGCTCAGCGCATAGCCCAGCGGTTCGACGCCAAACCACTCGGCGCAAGGGCTGGTCGCACTGGTCTCGAAGCTCGAGAGCGTCAAGGTATAGTCGCCCGAAACCGCGCCCGGCCAATAGGCCGGCGCCCCGAATTCGAGGCGCCTGGCGTCGGTGTCCGGAACGCCATCGCCGATCAGTGCGGCGATTTCGACCGGCACCTGGATATCAAAGCCCTCGATATGGCTGGCAGCCTTTTCCGCGACCGCGGCTCTGATATTCTCAAGGCTGGTTACCTCGCTTTCGGCCTGCATGCGCACGGGCGTGCCGACCACCCAGCTATCGGTCTCGAGGTCGACCACATAGAGGTTGGAATAGGCAAATCCCGATCCGTCCTGAATACCGAACTCCTCGAATGCGAAGTATCGGAACTCGGGCGAGAAACCGACATAGTCGATCAGTGCCCTGTCGCCAGCCGCGGCCTGCATGGCAAGTCCCAGAAGCGCCAGGCCGCTAGCGGCCAGTCGAGCCGTGACCGCCTGTCCCCCGTTCAGTTGCGTCCAGTTCATCAACTTCCACCAATTCAACGGCGCTCACTGGCGCCACAACCATTTGGGCCACGCGCTCACCACGGCGCAGGCTAAAGGGTTCTCTACCATGATTAATAAGCAGTATTTTGACTTCGCCGCGATAATCCGCATCCACCGTGCCGGGTGAATTGAGCACCGTCACCCCATGTTTGGCGGCCAGGCCGGAGCGCGGCCGGATCTGGGCCTCGAAGCCTTCGGGCAGGGCGATACTGAGGCCCGTTGGCACCATGACATAATCGCCCGGTGCAATGGTCATGGTCTCGTCCAGGCCAATGGCAGCACACAGGTCAAGCCCGGCCGCCCCGGCAGTCTGCTGGCGCGGCAAGGGCAGGCCCGCGCCATGCGCGAGCCATTTGAGATTGATCCGGACCGTCACGGCGCGCGCACCAGGGCATAGAGTTCATCGGGCAGGCCGGCATCGCCATTGATCAGGTCGAGCATGCCGATGACCTGTTCGGCACGGGTCTTGTCGGCCGAAATGGTCATATTGGACTCGACAATTTCAGCACCTGAGATGCCGATCGTCATGGTACGGCCTTCAAAGAAGGCTTCGACCATCTGCCGTGTCTGCTCGTCCATGTCGTCCTCGGCGCCCAGTTCGGCCTGCATGTCAGCGGTCGGCAGGGCGACGCGCACCAGGCCCGGACCGGCTTCGGTGAAGGTCATGCCGCCTTCGTCCTGGCCCAGATCAAGGGCAGCGAAAACGCCTTCCTCGACAATGATGCAGGTGGCGCTGCCATCTGCGTTCTCGGTGAGCTCGCCTTCGGCGCAGAAGCTGTCGTCCTGCGTTTCACCGCTCTCCGCGCTCATCTTGACCATGGAATAGACATCGGCGCCCATGACTTGTGTCATGGTAGCCCGGGCGGTGGTCGGGCTGGTAATGGCCACGTCGATGTTGACGTCGATGCAACCGGCCAGACCCGCCGCCAGCAAGGTGGCCGCGGCCAGCTTGCCAAAAAGTTTGACGCTCATAATGCTTCTCCCATGCTGACCGGCGGCTGCCGGTGGTGCCTGCAATCTATTTGCCCAGCTCTGTCCTGAACAGGCCATAGCCGCGTTCCATTGTCACGTTGAGACAAGCACGCGCCAGATCAGCGCCAGGATCAGTCCCAATGCGGCAAATAGCACGGCGAGCGCGGTGTTGCGCATCAGGCCGTCACGCGGGCGGTTCATGGTGGCGCGATGCTCGGCCAGTGCCAGTTCGGCCTGGGCGATCAGCCCCGGAACGCGTCCTGCGGCTTCCCCGATTCGGTTCAGGTGACCGGCAAGGTCTTCGATCCGACCGACCGGTCCTTCTTCGCGCCGCAGCCATTCGCCAACCACAGGCTCGGCGATGGTCCAGATGTCGAGATGGGGATCCAGGCTCCGCGCCACCCCTTCCACCAGCACCATGGATTTCTGCAGCAGTACCAGTTCGGGCCGGGTCTGCATGTCGAACAGATCGGTGATGGTGAAGAGCTGCCCCAATACCCTGGCCATCGAAATATCGGCAGCCGTGCGGCCATGCAGCGGTTCCCCGATCGAGCGGATGGCGAGGGTGAAATCGTCCACCGATTGCGTGGGAGGCACATAGCCGACATCGAAATGGCGTTGCGCCACGAGGCGGTAATTGCGGGTGATGAAGCCATAGAGGATATCGGCCAGGAACCGCCGCTCCGGCTTGCCGATGCGCCCCATGATGCCGAAATCGACCGCGATCACATCGCCGGTCCTGGGATCGGCAAACAGATTGCCCGGATGCATGTCGGCATGGAAATAGCCATCGCGGATGGCATGGCGCAGAAAGCTCTGCAGCAGCTTGGCAGCCAGTGCCTTGCGGTCGATGCCGGCTTTGTCGATCGCGGCATGGTCGCGAATGGGAATGCCGTGCATCCAGCTGGTGGTCAACACATTCTGCGCCACCTGGTCCCAATGCACCTCGGGGATGACGAAGCCTTCGTCATTCTTGATATTCTCGGCCATTTCGGAAATGGCGGCCGCCTCCAGCCGCAGATCCAGCTCGAGCCGCATGGAATGATCGAGCGTGCGCACCACCTCGGTGGGTTTGAGCCGGCGGCTGGCCGGCGAGAACGTCTCGGCCAGCCTTGCGCCGGCATAGAGGCTGTCGGTATCGGCGCGGAAGCGCTCGGCGATGCCCGGCCGCAACATCTTGACCGCGACGGTTCTGGGCACCTCCCCCGGGGCCAGTAGTCGCGCCTTGTGCACCTGGGCAATGGAGGCAGCCGCTACCGGTTCGCTGATTTCGGTCAGCTGCGCCGCCTTTGCGCCCAGGGCGGTCTCCAGAATGCCCGGGACCAGCTTTGCATCGAAGGGCGGCATCTTGTCCTGCAGGCCGGAAAGGTCGGCCGCCGCCTGGATGCCCACAATGTCGGGTCGCGTGGCCAGGGTCTGGCCAAACTTGACGTAGGAGGGTCCCAGCTTGTGGAGGGCGGCATTAAGCCGCTCAATGCTGCCTGTTCTGCGCACCGCCCGCCGCTCGACCAGACGAGCCATAGAGATACCGGCCTTCATCATGGGCGGCAGAGATTCGGCTGGAAGCACTGAAAAGGCGCCCTCGCGCGCCAGCACCCAACCGGCGTGGAACAGGCGGAAATACGACCCAAGCGCCATCGACTAGAGCTTCCAGCCTGAGAACAGGGTTGCGATATTGCCCGTAAAGTTCTGGTGCTTCACCCGCCTGAACCCGGCCTTGCCCAGCATGGTGGAGAATTCGGCCGGCGCCGGAAATTTGCGGATCGATTCAATGAAATATTGGTAGGGCTGGGCGTCCCCGGTCACGATCCGGCCCATGGGCGGGATGAATTGATCGGAGTAGAATTTGTAGACAGCATCGAACCCCGGTACGTCGACCTGCGAAAATTCGAGCACCAGAATGCGACCGCCCCGCTTGAGCACGCGATGGGCTTCCTCGAGCGCCTTCTGGATACGCGGCACATTGCGAATGCCGAAAGCAATCGTATAGGCGTCGAAACTGCTGTCTTTGAAGGGTAGCTCTTCGGCATTGGCCTCGATGAACTCGACCTGTTCGGGGTAGCGCCAGGATTTGGCCCGCTCCGCTCCCACGCGCAGCATATCCGCATTGATGTCGGAAACCACAACAGAGGCAAAACCGAGCGAGGCGTTGACGATGCGCTCGCCGATGTCGCCCGTGCCCCCGGCCATATCGAGCACGTGGTAAGGGCGCGATCCGGCCTTGGGCGGCGCCAGTTCGGCGACCATGGCGTCCTTCCAGAGCCGGTGCACTCCCATGCTCATCAGGTCGTTCATCAGGTCGTAGCGGTCGGCAACATCGTGGAACACCTTGTCCACCAGACCCTGCTTGTCCTCCAGGGCGACGGTCTGCTCGCCGAAATGGGTGGTTTCACGGGTCTCGGTCATGGCGATGCCTCGGTGCGAACTGTATGGCACTCAATACATTGTGTATCGCCCCTATATAGAAGCCATAGCCAATTGCCCATGCCACAAAGCCGCGCAGGGTGAAGGAGTTGTCCCAGTGCCCGAATTACCCGAGGTCGAAACCGTCCGCCGAGGCCTTGCTCCCTGGCTCGAAGGCGCAACCATCAGCAAGGTGACGCTTAACCGGCCTGATTTGCGCTTTCCGTTTCCGCAAGGATTGAAAGGCGCGCTGGAAGGCCAGGATGTGACGCATGTAGGGCGCCGGGCCAAATATCTGCTGATCGGCCTCTCGGGTGGCGCGACCCTGCTCAGCCATTTGGGCATGACCGGGTCCTGGCGCTTTGCCGAGCATCCCATCGACAAGCCGCCGCGTTACTACGAACCGGGGACGGAGCCCAGGCACGACCACATGGTCTGGGAGCTCGCCCATCCCATGCATGGATCAAGTCACCTGATCTATGCCGATCCGCGACGCTTCGGCTTTGTCGATCTCTATGAGGATCTGGCCGACAGTCCCTATCTCAAGGGTCTGGGTCCCGAGCCGCTCGGCAATGAATTCTCCGCAGGCCGGCTCGCCGCTGCTTTCCTCGGCAAGAAGACACCGATCAAAGCGGCTCTGCTCGATCAGCGTGTGGTCGCTGGGCTGGGCAATATCTATGTGGCTGAGGCGCTGCATCGCGCCCATATCCTGCCAACGGTCCTGGCCGGGACATTGGTGACCAAGGCCGGCAAGCCGAAAAAGGCACTTGATGACCTCGTGCTTGCCGTGCGCGAGGTGCTCATTGCGGCAATCGAGGTCGGTGGGTCGACCATTCGAGACTTCCGCAGTGTCGAGGGCGCCGGGTATTTTCAGCACAACTTTGCCGTTTACGACCGGGAAGGCGATCCTTGTCCGACGCCGATGTGCAAGGGGGTGGTCCAACGCATCGTGCAGTCGGGTCGCTCGACCTTTTATTGTCCCAGGTGCCAGAAGGCTCCCTGAGCCGCCTGAGCAACCAGGCAAGGAAAAGCGCTGGTGACCTGGCGGGATTCCAGTTGACGCCCCCCAGCCTTTGCCCTATAGACCCCCCGACTTGGCGGCAGCTGTGCCGCCGCTTTCATTTCATCCCGGAAGGTTGAGGCGCCAGATTGGCGCGCAGTCTGCCGGTTGGACGATCCAAGAGGACCACCATGGCCAATACGCCGTCAGCCAAGAAGGCGACCCGCAAGATTGCTGCCCGCACCGCGATCAACAAGTCGCGTCGTAGCCGCGTGCGTACGTTCATTCGCAAGGTCGAGGAAGCGATCACTGCTGGCGATCACGCCACTGCCTTCGCCGCCCTCAAGGCTGCCGAGCCCGAGATCCACCGTGCTGCCAGCAAGGGCATTGTCCATGCCAATCTGGCGGCCCGCAAGGTCTCCCGCCTCAACAGCCGCGTGAAGGCCCTCGCCGTCTAAGGACGGGCGGGCTCGGGCCTTACTGCAAGGCTTCCGATACGCTACAATACGGGCTCCGCAAGGAGCCCTTTTTGTTGTATGGTAGCCGGGCAGGTTTTTTTCGCAATTGTTCTGTCACATGACTAAATAGTGACGGTCGTCAGCCCGGCGGAACGAAGCGGGAAAGTAGATGTTTTCCCTTTGCGGACAAAGACTTGCTTGTCGCCTATGGTGCCGCTCAAGTCAGCGGGCAGGGCGGTGTAACGGCCAAGGTGAAATATTATTTTACCATGCCGGTGGCGGCTAAGTGTTCGAATCTGCCTTGAGTCACAGGCCCTTGCCAGAGGTCACTTTTGGATGCGGGGCGACCACTAAAATCTGGCTCCAGAGTCAAGCCCCTTTTTCAATGATTCACGTGTTGCGGCTCCAATTTCGTCCCTCTAATGTACCTTTGCCGGCGGGGAAAAAGAGGGGTGGAACGACCCTCACTCACCACCGGTCGGCTCCCGCCAGGGAGCTGGGTTTGGGGCAGTGCCGGCAGCAATGTCGGTCATTTCAGCCAGTGATTTTTGTGCCGGTCACTTGTGCAGTGGCCAGTATGTATTGAGTTGGCAGCGTTCATTCGACCCATAGGCCGGGCAGGCCGGGTTCAAGTGAAAGGTCAAGAGGGAAACGGCGGTCGCGAGCCGCCGAACAATAAAGTTGTGCCTGCTTGCGGTGGGTGCAGGGGCGAAGCCGTGTCTTTTCCGGGCCATTAGCGCTGGTGGACACATTCACAGATCAGGGGCGTTTCCGGGGCTTTGCGGACCGGAAAGGCAGAAAACAGAATGGGGCAAGAAACGATGATGCGACAGGCGACTGCGGGAAGAGATGACTGGGCTGCGGCCAATTCCTCTTCCCCTTCCACTTCCAGCAAAGGCGGCACTCCTGTCATGGCCACTCCGGACGTTTCTTCCTCTGATCAGCGCGAACTCTGGACCCGTGTACGGGCCCGCTTGAAGGCTGCGGTGGGCGAAGACGTCTTTACCTCCTGGTTTGCCCGGCTTGAGCTGGAAGAAATTGTCGATGATCTGGTGCACTTGAGTGCTCCGACGCGCTTTCTGTGTTCCTGGGTGCAGTCCAACTATGCCGACCGCATTGTAGAGACCTTCCGCAATGACGTGCCCGAGGCGGCGCGCCTGCAGGTCACGATGCGCGTCAATGGCCAGGCTCGCCCGCGCCTGGCGCCAGTCGCAGAAATGGTATCCGAAACGCCCGCGGCCCCGCAGGCGACGCCAACCCCCGCAGCGCCGGCAATCCCGCGCCTGGTGCGCGACAATGCCAAGTCGGGCGACGCACTTTCAGGCAGCGCCATCGATCCGCGCATGACTTTTGACAGCTTTGTGGCCGGTTCTGCCAACGAAATGGCGCTGGGCGTGGCGCGTCAGATCGCCAATGCCGCCATCAACAACGCCGTGACCTTTAACCCGGTCTATATCCATTCCACCGTTGGTCTGGGCAAGTCGCATTTGCTTAACGGTATCGCCCACGCTGTGGCCGAGGCGGACCCGTCCAAGAATATCGTCTACCTGACGGCCGACCATTTCATGTACCATTTCATCACCGCCGTGCAGCGTCAGTCCGCGCTCGGCTTTAAGGAATGGTTGCGCCGTGTCGATCTGCTGCTGATCGATGACATGCAGTTCCTGCAGGGCAAGTCGGCCACCGAGTTCGGCCATACCCTGGGTGCGCTCCTGACCGGCGCCAAGCAGGTCGTAGTGGCTGCCGATGCCCCGCCGCGCGATCTCGAAATGCTTGATGAGCGCGTCCGCTCGCGCCTCTCCGGTGGGCTCGTTGTGCCGATTTCGTCCTTCGATCACGATCTGCGCCGCGATATCGTCCAGCGCCGGGCCGACCAGGTCAATGCGCGCTTCGGCATGCAATTCCCCACGGCCGTAATCGACTATATCGCCCGCGCCGTGGTCAGCCACGGTCGCGATCTCGACGGTGCCGTCAACCGGCTGGTTGCCGCCAACCAGCTGACTGGCGAACTGATCACAGTGCCGCTGGCCGAAAAGACCCTGGCGGACCTTATTCGTGCTCGTGACGCCAAGCGCGTCCGCATCGAGGACATTCTCAAGATCGTCTCGCGCCACTACAAGGTGCCGCGCAACGAACTGCTCTCGGCCCGCCGTAGCCGCGATGTGGTGCGCCCGCGCCAGATCGCCATGTATCTGGCCAAGGCCCTCACCAGCCGCTCCCTGCCCGAAATCGGGCGCCGTTTCGGTGGTCGTGACCATACCACGGTGTTGCATTCGGTGCGTAAGGTCGAGCAGATGATCAAGGACGATCTGGAGCTGGGCCAGGAAATTGAGCTCCTCAAGCGCATGCTTGAAGAATAGCCTTTCTCCCGCCGGATTGCCGGGCAAGGATCGGATATGCTTTGTCTCCTTGCCCGCCTTCTTGCACTTGCCGTCCTTGCCGTACCCCCCGTTCTGGCCCAGGGCAATCCGCCTGAGCTGACGCCCGAAACGCGGGCCGCGCAGAACCTGGCCATCGCCACCGCCGTTCAGGACCAGCTGCTGGCCTGCTGGATCCTGCCACCCGGCTATGAGAACCGCTCCATTTCAGTGCGCCTCGCCTTCCTGGGCGATGGCACGCTCGACGGTGACCCCTATATCGTCCCCGAAAGCCTGCGCACAGCCGGCAAATACCCCGAGCTGATTGGCTCGATCGCTGCTGCCATCGATGCCTGCCTGCCCTTTGAGGGGCTGGAGGCGCTCGGGGCCGCGGCCGGCGAGCGGTTCGACATCACGGTGCACTTCAGCTCCTGAAGTCCACAACTAGCATGCGGCCAAAAGCCCCCTCGGCCTTGCCAATTTCCTATGAAACTGTAAACGTCCCAACCCCGGCTCACGCCGGGTTTCGCTGCCGCTATTGCCCGGGAAGAAGAACTCCATGAAAGTCACGCTCGAACGCAATCATCTGCTCAAGTCGCTGAGCCATGTGCATCGGGTGGTGGAACGCCGCAATACCTACCCCATCCTCGCCAATGTGCTGTTCAAGGCCAGCGATGACCGGGTCGAACTGCGCGCCACTGACCTCGATATCGAGGTGACTGAAAGCGTGCCGGCCATGGTCTCGACCCCTGGCTCGACGACGGTGCCGGCGCACACGCTCTATGAAATCGTCCGCAAGCTGGCTGACGGCGCCGAAGTCCGGCTCGAGACCGATGGCGGCGAGAACATGGTGCTGACCTCCGGCCGCTCGCGCTTCAACCTGGCCTGCCTGTCCCCGGACAGCTTCCCGGACCTGAAATCTGGTGCCTTTGCGCATGAATTCGACATTGCCGCTGCATCGCTGCGCGAGCTGATCGAACGCACCCAGTTCGCCATCTCCAACGAAGAGACCCGTTACTACCTCAACGGTATCTATTTCCACGCCGTCGAGAGTTCTGCCGCTGGGGCGCTGTTCCGCGCAGTGGCCACCGACGGTCACCGCATGGCCCGTGCCGAAATGCCTGCGCCGGAAGGCGCCAGCGGCATGAGCGGCATCATCGTGCCGAAGAAAACCGTGGGCGAAGTGCAAAAGCTGCTCGATGGCGTCGATGGCGACGTCAAGGTCGAGGTGTCCGACACCAAGATCCGCTTTACCGTCGGTCCCGTGGTCCTGCTGTCCAAGCTGATCGAAGGCACCTTCCCCGACTATGACCGGGTGACCCCCAAGAACAATGACAAGCAGATGGTTGTCGACAAGTCCGGCTTTGCCATTGCCGTTGATCGCGTCTCGACCATTGCTTCGGACCGCGGCGGCAAGGCCGTCAAGCTCTCGGCCAAGGACGGGCTGCTCGAACTCTCGGTCACCAATCCTGATCACGGCACCGCCAGCGAGGAAGTCGCGGTCGAATTCGAGACCGACGGCTTCGAGATCGGCTTCAATGCCCGCTACCTGCTCGACATCATCACCCAGATCCGCTCAGACAGCGCGGTGTTCCTGTTTAACGACGCCAATTCCCCGACCCTGGTCAAGGAAGAGGGCGAATCCAGCGCGCTCTATGTGCTGATGCCGATGCGGGTGTGAGTGGCGTCCCCTTAGGGGAAATCGTGCCGGGCGCACGATCTGAGCCGCGAACGCCAGGAGAGCTGTGTTCGCAGGGCCTGGATGTGCGGCATACCCAATCCCATTCTCCCATAAGGGATGGGAGGCGCGGAACGTGACAAGACTATGATCCGCCATATCTCCCGCCTGCGCCTGACCGCCTTCCGCAATTATGCCAGTGCCGCGCTCGATCTCGACGCGCGCCATGTCGTGCTGACCGGCCCCAATGGGTCGGGCAAGACCAATCTGCTCGAAGCCATTTCGGTCCTGTCACCCGGCCGCGGGCTGCGCGGCGCCAGTTTTGATACGCTGCAATCCCAGGGCTCCGACCTGCCATGGGCGGTGGCGGCCACCATCGAGACCGATAACGGCCCGGCCGATATCGGCACTGGTGCGCTTGCCGATGGCGGGCGGCGTGTCCGGATCAACGGCGCTAATGCCCGCTCCATCGAGGCCATGAGCGACTATTTGCGCGTGCTCTGGCTGACCCCGGCCATGGATGGCCTGTTCTCCGGCCCGGCAGGGGACCGGCGGCGCTTTCTCGACCGGCTGGTGACAACGCTCATCCCGGACCATTCTGTCACTGTCTCCGATTTCGAAAGGGCCATGCGACAGCGCAACAAATTGCTCGAAGAGGTCGGGGACGGGCGCTGGATGAGTGCCATTGAAGCGCAAATGGCCGAACTGGGCGCTTCGATCCACCTCAACCGTACCGACAGCCTAGCGCATCTCCAGGGATTGATAGCCGAGAGCCTGGACGACGGAAATTTCCCCGCCGCCATGTTGTCTCTGACGCCCTTGTTCGAGGATGTGCCCGAACCGGCTACATCGGCCGAACTGGAAACTGCGCTGGGGCAGCGCTGGCATGCATTGCGCCCTCTTGATCGGGCCGCTGGACGCACCACATCTGGTCCACACCGAGTCGATCTTGAGGTGGTGCATGCGCAAAAGCACATGCCTGCGGCCCTGGGGTCGACCGGAGAGCAGAAGGCCCTGCTGATTGGCTTGATCCTGGCGCATGCCCGGCTTGTGCGCCTCAGGACCGGCATTGTTCCATTTTTGCTTCTCGACGAGATTGCCGCCCATCTCGATCCCGATCGCAGAAAGGCCCTGTTTGCCGCCCTTGATGGGCTGGAAACCCAGTGTTTTCTCACAGGCACTGATCCGGTTCTGTTCGAGGCGCTGGACCAGCGGGCGCAACGAATTGGGGTACGCGATGGGCGGCTGGCGCATGAGGGGTGAAAATCCCCCGCAAATGCCGCCAAAATGGCCAATATCCTTGGGGTTTGACCCCCATTCGGCTAGAACAGAAACCACTTGAAATCGACTGATTCGGACCCCATGAGCGATAGCGAAAACCCGATCCCGACCGAATATGGCGCCGACAGCATCAAGGTGCTCAAGGGGCTTGATGCCGTGCGCAAGCGCCCGGGCATGTATATCGGTGATACCGATGACGGATCAGGTCTGCATCATATGGTCTATGAGGTGGTGGACAACGCCATCGACGAGGCCCTGGCCGGGCATGCCGACCTAGTGACCGTCACCCTTAACGCCGATGGTTCCTGCACCGTGACGGACAATGGTCGCGGCATACCGGTTGGCATTCACAAGGAGGAAGGCGTCTCGGCAGCCGAGGTCATCATGACCCAGCTCCATGCCGGTGGTAAGTTCGATCAGAATTCCTACAAGGTTTCTGGCGGCCTGCACGGCGTGGGTGTTTCGGTGGTCAACGCTCTCTCGGTCTGGCTCAAGCTGCGCATTCGCCAGAAGGGTCAGGTCCACGAGATGAGCTTCACCCATGGCGTGGCCGATGGCCCGCTTGAGGTGGTGGGGGAATATGAGGGTCGCTCGGGCACTGAGATTTCCTTCATGCCCAGCTCCGAAACCTTCACCATGATCGAGTTTGACTACAAAACGCTCGAACATCGCCTGCGTGAGCTGGCTTTCCTCAATTCGGGCGTTCACATCCTTCTCGCCGATCACCGTCATCCCGAGCCGGTTGAAGTTGACCTGTTCTACGAGGGTGGCCTGGAGGCCTTCGTCAAATATCTCGACAAGTCCAAGGCGCCGGTGATTGAGGCCCCGATCACCATGCGCGCCGAAAAGGACGGCATCACGGTCGAGGTGGCACTGCAGTGGAACGACAGCTACCACGAGAACGTACTGTGCTTCACCAACAACATTCCCCAGCGCGACGGTGGTACCCATCTGGCCGGCCTGCGTGGCGCGCTGACCCGCCAGGTCACCGGCTATGCCAATAGTTCCGGCATCGCCAAGAAGGAAAAGGTTGAGCTTTCCGGCGATGATACCCGCGAGGGCCTGACCTGCGTGCTCTCGGTCAAGGTGCCGGACCCCAAATTCTCGTCCCAGACCAAGGACAAGCTGGTGTCCTCCGAGGTGCGTCCAGTGGTCGAGAACATCGTCAATGAAAAGCTTGGCCAGTGGTTCGAGGAGCACCCCAACGAGGCGCGCACCATTGTGGGCAAGGTGGTGGAAGCCGCCGCGGCCCGCGAAGCGGCCCGCAAGGCGCGTGAACTGACCCGCCGCAAGGGGGCGCTGGAAGTGTCCTCGCTCCCCGGCAAGCTCGCGGATTGCCAGGAGCGCGATCCTGCCAAGAGCGAAATCTTCATCGTCGAGGGTGACTCGGCCGGTGGTTCGGCCAAGCAGGGGCGCGACCGCTCCAACCAGGCGGTGCTGCCGCTACGGGGCAAGATCCTCAATGTCGAGCGTGCACGGTTCGACCGCATGATCTCGTCTGATCAGGTCGGCACGCTGATCACCGCGCTGGGCACGGGTATTGGCCGGGAAGAGTTCAATCCGGACAAGCTGCGCTACCACAAGATCATCATCATGACCGACGCCGACGTGGACGGCGCCCATATCCGCACGCTGCTCCTGACCTTCTTCTATCGGCAGACGCGAGAGCTGATCGAGCGCGGCCATATCTACATCGCCCAGCCGCCACTTTACAAAGCCACGCGCGGCCGCTCGGAGCTCTATTTGAAGGACGAACGGGCGCTAGAGGATTACCTGCTTGATGGTGGCGTCGAAGATGCGGTGTTCACCACGCAGAGCGGCTCCACCCATGCCGGTCAGGACCTCCTGGGCATTTTGCAGCAATCACGCGAAATCGTGAATGCGATCAATAATCTCAATACGCGCTACAACCGCAATCTGGTCGAACAGGCCGCCATTGTCGGCGGGCTTGATCCTGAAGGTATTGCCAACCCCGAAAAGAGCGCGGAGACGCTCAAGCGCGTTGCCAACCGGCTTGATCGTATTTCGGACGAGTTGGAACGTGGCTGGAGCGGCGAAGTGACCGACGAGGAGGCCCTGGCCTTTTCGCGCACGGTGCGCGGCGTCACCGAAACGCACCAGATCGACCGGGCCCTGCTGCAAAGCGCCGATGCGCGCAAGCTTCGGCAGCTGGCCGGGCGGCTGGACGAGCTGTTCGGCGGCGTGCCGACCCTGACCCGCAAGGGCGAAACGATCAACATTTATGGCCCCGCGAGCCTCTTCAAGGCCGTCACCGATGCTGGTCGCAAGGGCGTGAGCCTGCAGCGCTATAAGGGCCTTGGCGAAATGAATGCCGAGCAGCTTTGGGAAACCACCCTCGACCCCAATGCCAGAACCCTGTTGCGCGTCGAAATCGACCAGACCGATGAAGCCGACCAGATCTTCACGGCCCTCATGGGCGATCTCGTCGAGCCGCGCCGCGACTTCATCCAGGACAATGCACTCAATGTGAGCAATCTGGACGTCTAGACTGCGACCCGCAGGGACAAATCGCTCCAATGGAGCGATTTGACCAGGCTGGGCCACGAAAGCTGCGCCTGAGTGGCAGGCCGAGCCGAAGGCAAAATCTCCCTAGTGGGGAGATTTTAGCTGAGCAGACCATGAGAGCTACGCTCGAATGGCGTTTGGGCATGGTTAGTCGCCTGCGCAGTTTGCGGGCTCGCGCTGTCGCCCGTGGGCACATTGGCGTGCCTTCTTGTCTGCGCGACATTGTTCGACCACATGGATCAATGCGTCTGACCCGGTGATCTTCTCATCGGCGTGGCAGATGCTTAGTTACGGACGAGCGCCGGTTCCGGCTGCACCAATTCCGCGAGGCTTCCATGAAAAAGATCGGTTTTCTCTCTTTTGGCCATTGGAGCCCCTCGCCCAATTCGGGCACCCGCACGGCCGGCGATGCGCTGCTGCAGTCCATAGACCTGGCCGTGGCGGCCGAAGAACTGGGGGCCGATGGCGCCTATTTCCGCGTGCATCATTTTGCCCGTCAGCTCGCCTCGCCGTTTCCGCTTCTGGCGGCAGTCGGCGCAAAAACCCAAAAGATCGAGATCGGCACCGCCGTCATCGATATGCGCTATGAAAACCCGCTCTATATGGCCGAGGATGCCGGGGCGGCGGACCTGATTTCCGAGGGGCGCCTGCAATTGGGCATTTCGCGTGGCTCGCCCGAGCAGGTCATCGATGGCTGGCGTTACTTCGGCTATGAGCCGGCCGAGGGTCAGACCGACGCCGATATGGCGCGGCTCAATGCTGAAATTTTCCTCAAGGCGCTGACCGGCCAAGGCTTTGCCCAGCCCAATCCGCGCCCCATGTTCCCCAATCCGCCCGGCATGCTGCGGCTCGAACCCTATTCCGAAGGCTTGCTCGAACGCATATGGTGGGGCGCGGCCAGCGACGCAACGGCTGTATGGGCGGCCAAGATGGGGATGAATTTGCAGTCCTCGACGCTCAAATTCGACGAGAGCGGCAAGCCCTTCCACATCCAACAGGCCGAACAGATCCGGGCCTATCGCGCGGCCTGGAAAGAGGCTGGCCACACGCGCGAGCCGCGTGTCTCCGTCAGCCGTTCCATCTTCGCCCTGGTCAACGACCAGGACCGCATGTATTTCGGCACCGGCCGGCCTGAAGAGGATCAGTTTGGTTATATCGAGCCAGAAAAGCGGGCCGTCTTCGGGCGTGGCTATACGGCCGAACCGGATAAGCTGATCGAGGAACTGAAACGCGACGAGGCCATTGCCGAGTCCGATACGCTGCTGCTGACCGTGCCAAACCAGCTTGGTGTGGCCTACAACGCCCATGTCATCGAGAGCGTTCTCAAGCATGTCGCGCCGGGACTGGGCTGGCGCTAGGGCAGGCGATAAGCTGACCCCGCGCAACCATTGGACTGCCAGTAGCGGTCGACCGGGGTGAAGCTGCCGGTGGCCAGCAATTCCACCTGTGCAGCAAAGGCCATGGCGCGGCATTCATCCGCGCCGGCCACCACATGCACCATCTCGTGCAGAATGGTGAGCCGCCGCAGCGCCGCTGTTCCCTCTTGGGAAAACTGCTGGCAGATCACCAGCGGCACCACGCCGTCCCGCGGCGGCAGGGGCACATAGGCGGCAAAGCGGGCGCAACCGCTTCCGGTGCCCCCGGTCTCCAGCGCAACAATCATGTTGCCGCCCCACTGGGCTGAGCTGAACCGGCCAAGCGTCAGCGCATCGCCATAGGCCGCGATATCGACTCCGAAACGTTCCGTGCCGAGCTGCGGCCGTGCCTTTTCGAAGGCCGAAATCGCATCGTTGTAGGCAATCGCAATGGCATCCGCCCGCGCCTCAATGGCCAGGAGCGGCAGAAGCAGGCCGGCAAATATCGAAACAAGCGTGCGCATCCGCCCTCTGGTGCCGGGCAATTGCCACCGTGGCAAGAGCTGTGACGCAAGGGTCACACTTGGACGAACGGACAAAGATGGCCCATAAACCGGCCACATTTGGCGCGGACAAGCACTGCCATGTGCTGCTGGACGGCAATGAGTGTATGGCCGGTCACAATCCACCGATCTTAACCTCTCGCTTACCATTTGTTTCCCTTGATGGACGAACAGGGTAGAAGCAGCATGATCCTTTCCCTTGCTAGGTTTGCCTGATGGATTTCCGCATTTCGGCCGATGACCGCGTTGGTGCCCCCAAGGGCCGCCAGAACAAGACCCAGGCGCGACCTGCGGCAGGGGGCGCACGTGTCGAACCGTCCATGGGCCAGACGATGGCGTTCTCCGTCGATGAAACGCGTCCCGGCGGCAATGGCGGTGGAGGCAAGCCGCCCAAAACGCCCAGGAAGCAACCACGCAAGGGCAAGGCCGAACCGGCCCGCCAGCGCAAGAAGAAACGCTCGGGCGGCTTTCTCATGGGCCTGCTCTGGTGGGGCTTTGTCGCCTGCCTCTGGGGCGGCCTCGCCGTTATCGGTGTCATTGTCTATTATGGCGCACAGCTACCTTCTGCCGACACTTGGGCCATTCCGGAGCGTCCACCCAATATTCGCATCCTGGCGGCTGACGGAAGCCTGATCTCCAATCGCGGCCAGACCGGCGGCGAGGCGATCACCTTCCGCGAACTGCCCCAATATGTGCCGGCCGCTTTCATTGCCTCGGAAGACCGGCGATTCATGAGCCATTTCGGCGTTGATCCAATCGGCCTGCTCTCGGTGGCTGTGGAAATGGTCGAGGCCCGCGGCGTCACCCGCGGTGCGTCCACCATCACCCAGCAGGTCGCCAAGAATCTGTTCCTCACCCCCGACCAGACCCTGGGGCGCAAGGTGCAGGAAGCGATCCTCGCCATCTGGCTCGAGCAGAATTTCACCAAGGAAGAAATTCTCGAACTCTATATGAACCGGGTCTATTTCGGTTCGGGTGCCTATGGCATCGAAGCGGCCGCGCAAACCTATTTCGGGGTTTCCGCACGCAATCTCTCGCTGGGCCAGGCAGCCATGCTGGTGGGCATCCTGCCCGCGCCTTCGGCTTATAACCCCAAGGCCAATCCCGATACCGCCCGCGACCGCCAGCGCCTCGTGCTCAATGCCATGGCCCAGGAGGGCTATATCACACGCGAGGAGGCCGACGCGGCCCGCATCGACCCCAACCAGACCATCCGCACTGTGGTGGCGGGTTCGGAATCCTATGTCGCCGACTGGGTTGAAAGCCTGATGACCGCCTATATCGGCGAGATCGAGGGCGACGTGGTGGTCCAGACCACCATCGACTACAAGATGCAGAAGGATGCCGAATTCATCGTCAAGGAAGCCGTGGCCAATGAAGGTGAAAAGCGCGGCTTTTCCCAGGGCGCGCTCGTGGCCATGGATGTTGACGGCACCGTCAGGGCCATGGTGGGCGGCGTAGACTACCAGGCCAGCCAGTATAACCGCGCCGTGACGGCCAAGCGCCAGCCGGGCTCCACCTTCAAGCCCTTCGTCTATATGGCGGCTATGGAAAAGGGCTATACGCCCGATACCCTCGCCGAAGACGCCCAGTTCGACTATCAGGGCTGGAGCCCCCGCAATGCCTCGGGCAAATATGCCGGCACCGTGACCCTGCGCCAGGGCCTGGCCTATTCGCTCAACACCATCGCAGCGCGGCTGGCCATCGACGTGACACCGGAAAAGGTGATCGAGGTGGCCATGCGCATGGGCATTTCGTCCAATCTGACGCCCGTGCCTTCTATCGCGCTGGGGACGCAGGAAGTGAACCTGCTCGAGCTGACCAGCGCCTACGCCCCTTTCGCCAATGGCGGCATGGGCGTAATCCCCAATGTCATCACCAAGATTTCCGACGTTGAAGGCAATGTGCTTTACGAAGCCTCCAATGCCGGGCCGGGCCGCGTGGTCGATCCCAATGTGCTGGCCGAGATGAACGACATGCTCAAGACCGCCGTCGAAGTGGGTACGGGCCGTGGTGCCAACCTGGGCGGCTGGGATTTCGCTGGCAAGACCGGCACCAGCCAGAACGCCCGCGACGCCTTGTTTGTCGGCTATACCTCGGCCATGGTCACCGGCGTGTGGCTCGGCAATGATAATGACACCAAGACCACGCTTTCGGGCGGCAATGTGCCGGCCAATATCTGGTCCGAATTCATGTCCAAGGCCCATGCGGGCCGCTCACCGGCAGGCATTCCCGGCGGCTCCTATGCCGGCCAGTTGATCGCGCAGCAGCTGATCGACCCCAATACCGGGATGCCGGCCATTGACCCGGCCACCGGCCAGCCCATGGTGCAGTATGTCGACGGCGGTACGGGCCAGCCCGTACAGACCATGACCGATCCGGCAACCGGGCAGGTCATTGCCATCGATCCGGCCACTGGCGCACCGATTGAAGGCCTGGCGCCGGTCAGCGGACAGACAACCAATGCACCGATCCAGACCGGTACGATGATCGATCCTACCACCGGCCTGCCGGTCGGGCTGCAATACGATACAGCCACCGGGCTGAACTATGACCCGGCGACCGGCATCCAGTACGACCCTGCTACTGGCCAGCCCATCGAGGGCCAGATTGATCCGGCGACGGGCCTGCCACTCGCGACGAGCGGACAGACTACGGCGGTGCAGTATGATGCCAATGGCCAGGCCATCGACCCGGTCACCGGCTTCCCGCTCCAGCAGCAGGGCAATGGTTTTGGCCAGGCGCCAATCGATCCTGAAACCGGCCTGCCCATGATCCTGGTCGTCGATCCGGCCACAGGCCAGCAAGTCTGGGTGCCTTCGGCGCCGACGTCGCAGCAGCAGGGCTTCACCCAGCCGCAAGGTCAGATCGTGCCTCCCGGCCAGGTGCAGCAGCAGCCGGTCTATCAGGAAGAGCGTTCGCAACGCACGCTGATGGATCTGATCTTCGGCAACTGATCAGCGCTGAAATGATACGCAAAAGCCCCGGGATTGCACCCGGGGCTTTCGTTTTGCCGTCGTATCGGGGATGCTAGACAACCACGATGGGCGCGCCGTTGGGCACACGGTCATAGAGGTCCATGACATCGTGGAACAGGAGCCGCACGCAGCCTGACGACACCGCCTTGCCGATCGACGCCACGTCCATGGTGCCGTGAATGCGATAGAGCGTGTCGCGATTGCCCTGATGGATATAGAGAGCGCGGGCGCCCAGCGCATTGAGCAGGCCGGGTGGCTGACCATTGCGGTAGATTTCGAGCTCGGGCTGGCGCTCGATCATCTCGGCCGGTGGCGTCCAGACCGGCCATTTGCGCTTATAGGCGATGTGACCCTCCCCACTCCATTCAAATCCTGCGCGCCCCAGGCCCACGCCATAACGCATGGCGCGGCCCTCGGGCAGAGTGAAATAGAGGAAATAGTTGGCCGTATCGACCACCACGCGCCCTTCGGGTTCGCCGGTGGGGTTGGCCACTTCCTGGCGCCAATAGGCCGGGTTCATCAGTGAAATATCGGCCGCCGGGACCGGGTGTTCTTCTTCAGGGCGGGCTGCGTACATGGCCAGCACATCCAGTGGAATCGTCGGCCGGACGGGTGTGGCCGCGGCTGCCACCAGCTTTGTGGTGCCGCTTGCCGAGCAGCCGGCAAGGGTGAGGGCGCCGAGGCCGGCAAGGCCAGCCAGTACGGCGCGGCGCGACGGGGTCGCGTCAGAAGCGAATGTCATGAAATTATCCTTGGCCCGCAGAGCGGGGACCGAGCGTGAACAATGGGTTTGTCGTAGAGCGCTCAGGCCCTAATCGGGGGACGCAGGGGCAGGATGGAGCGCCAGTCCGCTACAGCAGCGAAGGCTTCTGCGGCAAGGCTGGTCGGCTGCAGCTTGGCAGGTAGCTGAGGTGTCGACGCTTCGATGGCGTGATGCGACCCGCAGGGCATCATCAGCCCGCCGCCAAGGTCGATTTCGCCGCGCTGCACCTGGACGACGACGGGTATCGGCTTGTTGTCGGCATCCACATGGTTCAGCACCACGATGGGCGTCGACACATAGCGATGCGCATGGGCCGTCGTGGCACCCAGAACGGAGGCCAGGGACAACAGGACCGCAATGAAGATCACGAAGCGACGCATATGTCGCTGATAGGGCGCCGATTGCGGCAGCATCGGGGCAGGTGGAGAATTATTGCCCGGTGGCAGGGGCTTGCCAGGCCATCAGGTCCCGACCGTGTGCTTTTAGCCACGCCCGGCCCCGCTCCATCTCCGGCAGCGTTCGCTTCACGGTCGCCCAGAAGGCGGGGGAGTGGTTCATTTCCACCAGATGGGCCACCTCATGAGCCGCGACGTAATCGAGGACAAATGACGGCGCCAGGATCAGCCGCCAATTGTAATTGATATTGCCGCTCGAGGAGCACGAGCCCCAGCGGCTCGCCTGGCTGCGCAGTCGCACCTGCCTGACGCTGACCCCTAGCCGCTCGGCGTGAAAAGCGCTGCGCGCATTGAGTTCGGCCAGCGCCTCTGCCCTGAGCCAGTCATAGAGCCGGCGCGGCTGGTGGGACGCATCCCCCGGCACGCGCAGCACCGGGCCGGCATCACCCGGACCGGTTTCGACCCTGCCGCGCAGGATACCGGTCGCTACCACCAGATGCGGAACGCCGCGCAGGGGCACCATTGCGCCAGCTTCGAGCCGCCGCGCCTGAGCGGTTCTGGGAAGTCGCGCGGCCAGCCAATGGCGGTGCCGGTGAAGAAATGCCTCGGCGTCGGCCCAGCGCGCCCCTTCGGGAAGGGTCAGCAGGGGACCGGCAGCAGGCAGGGACAGGCGGAAACTTCGGGCCCGCTTGGAGACTTTGACCAGGATGTCCACCTCGACGCCGTCCAGCGTGAGTTGGGTTGTCCCTGGCGGCGTGGTGCGTTGGCGCAGAAAGGAGAACATGACTGTCCGGCAGATTGCTGATCCGCACTATAGGAGATTCGCGGTGCATCGGCGCGAACTTCGAGACTGCCACCAGACGCCGCTGTGCCCCAACCAAAAAAGGCGCCCCTTGCGGGGCGCCAGTCGTCATTGGAGGGTTGGGAAGTCGGAAGGGGCAACTGCTTACTGGCCGTTATTGTTGCCCCAATCGTTCTGATTGTTGCTGTTATCGCCAAAGCCCTGGCGATTGCCGCGATGTTCGCCCATGAAGCGGTCGAACTCTTCGCGGTCCTTGGCCTTCCGGAGGTTGGCCATATATTCGTGAAACGCGTCGATTTCCGCATCGAGCCGGGCGCGTTCCTCTTCGAGGCGCTTGAGCTGTTCGGCGCGATATTCATCGAAAGCGGCATTGCCCGACGAGGCGAAGTCGTTGCGTCCAAAGCCATGATGCTTGTGATTGTTGCGCATATAGCCACACCCCTTGTTCCAGTAGTGCTGAGCCTTCTCGGCAGAGCCGCCGAATTTTTCGCCCCAGATGATATAAGCCAGCATCGCCAGGCCCAACGGCCAGAAGATGATGAAGCCCAGAACCATGAGGCCGATGGTCAGCGGGGACCATTGCGGTTTGATAATTGCAGTTGTCATTCTCGTTCGTCTCCCAGTCACGATGAGACTCAGATGGCCCGCATCGGGGCAGGATCAAGCATGTGCCTGTCGATTTTTGTGCTTGAAATCGCATAAATCGCTACCTATGCGCCACATTTGAGCGCCTCGGAGTGAGTAGCATGACCGACCAGACCCTACCGCAACTGCCCATGCCGTCGAGTTGGCGCCCCCTGCGGCTGCAAACCCTGGTCATCCTGCGCTGGCTGGCCGTCATCGGGCAGACCATCGGCGTACTCTTCGTCAATTGGGGCCTTGGCTTCCCCCTGCCACTGATTGAGTGCCTGGCGCTGATTGGCCTTTCCGCCGCGCTCAATATCTGGCTGACCTTCCGGCTGGGCCCGCATGTCCGCCTGCCTTCGCGCGTCGCCGCGCTGCAACTGGCCTTCGATCTGTGTCAGCTTGGTGGTCTCCTGGCGCTGACCGGAGGGCTTGAAAACCCGTTCTCGCTGCTGTTGCTGGCGCCGGTGTCGGTCTCTGCCAGTTCGCTGCCCAAGCGACAGGCCTTCTTGGTGGCCCTGCTCGCCGCAGTCATTGCTTCGGTTCTGGCGGTCCTCCATCTGCCGCTGCCCTGGGAGCCAGACCAGCGCATTGTTTTCAACCGCATCTATGTGATCGGCATCTGGGTCTCGATCATCTGCGGTGTGGTCTTCATCTCCGCCTATACCAATCGCGTTGCTCACGATGCCCGGCAGATTGCTGATGCCCTGGCCGCCACGGAACTGGCACTATCGCGGCGCGAGCAATTGTCCGCGCTCGATGGCCTGGCCGCCGCCGCCGCCCACGAACTGGGGACGCCGCTTTCCACCATTGCCCTTGCTGCCAAGGAAATGCGCGACGAGGTCGACAAGAACAGCCAGCTTGCCGAGGATGTCGAACTCATCATCACCCAGGCGGCGCGCTGCCGCGCCATCCTGGCCAAACTGCGCAATCTGGGCAGCGAGCCGGCGGATCTGTTTGCCGAGGCGCCTCTGCCCGACATTCTCGACGAAGTCGCGCGGCCCCATGAGGGACGTGGCAAGGTGATCCTGTTCGACGCGGCCGAAACCAGCGGCCCGCCGCCGGTCTTTCCACGCAGCGTTGGCTTGCTCTATGGCCTGGGCAATCTGATCGAGAACGCCACCGACTTCGCCGCCCAGACCGTGCGCATCGAAAGTGCCTGGACCGCGCAATCCATTACCGTCTCGATCATAGATGACGGCAAGGGCTTCGCCCCCGAGCTGATCGCCCGACTGGGTGAACCTTATCTCACCAGCCGCCCGCGCGACCCCGCCGGCAGCGATGCGCATCAGCCCGGTGGGCTGGGCCTGGGTATTTTCATCGCCAAGACCCTGCTTGAGAGGACCGGCGCTCGGCTCACCTTTGACAATGCCGCACCCCACGGTCACGCCCGGGTGCGCATCACCTGGCCGCGCAGCGCAATTGCGTGATCGGAACACTTCGTTTTGACGTAGTGAGAGCAAAGGAATATTGGAAAAGCCATGGACACGATTGAAGACCTTCTGGCTGCCGATCCGAGCCTCTTGCTCGTCGATGATGATGCGGCCTTCCTGAGCCGCCTCGAACGCGCCATGACGCGCCGGGGCTTTGAAGTGCGCATCGCCGGCAGTGTTGCGGCAGGGCTCGCCGCTGTCACCGAACGCCCGCCTGCCTATGCGGTCGTCGACCTGCGTCTTGAGGACGGCAATGGGCTCGACGTGGTCTCGGCATTGCACCAGAAGCGGGCCGATGCGCGCGCCGTGGTGCTGACCGGCTATGGCAATATCGCCACGGCGGTGACCGCGGTGAAGCTGGGCGCCATGGATTATCTGTCCAAGCCCGCCGACGCCGACGACGTCATCAACGCGCTGCTGGCGACCGGTGAAGACAAGCCCGAGCCGCCGGAAAACCCCATGTCGGCCGATCGGGTGCGCTGGGAACATATCCAGCGCGTCTATGAATTGTGCGACCGCAATGTCTCCGAGACAGCGCGCCGGCTCAACATGCATCGGCGCACGCTGCAACGCATTCTGGCCAAGCGGGCGCCGCGCTGAGACACCCACCCAACCTCCCCCTGTCAGGGGAGGCCGGGAGGGGGCGAACCTCACTTCGCAAACAGCGTCTCGAACCCGCCAAAGATCATCCGCTTGCCGTCGAACGGCATCGCGCCGAACTGCTGCATGGCTTCTGGCGACATCATCTTTTGCATCGCCGCGTCGCGGGTCGCCTTGTCGGGATATTCGATCCAGGAGAAGACGACGACTTCGTCATCCTTGGCCTGCACCGCTCCGTAAAAATCGTTGAGCTCGCCCTTGGGTACGTCGTCGCCCCAATTCTCAACCACCCGCGTTGCGCCCCAGGACTTGAGCATTTCGGCGGCCTTGCTGGCATGGGCGATATAGGCCTGCCGGTTCGCCTTGGGTACGGCGGTGACCATTCCATCGATATAGGGCATTTGTCATCTCCTGTCTGTCGGGCGCGGGACTGCACCCGCCTCGACTCCAACGAATGGGAAAGGCTAACCTCGACACCTGACACGACAAAAACGCCGAGGAGCCCGCCATGACTGTCACCCTGCATTTCCACGGTGCGGCGGGCACGGTGACCGGCTCGTGCTATCGCGTGGTGCATCCGGGCGGGCAGTTCCTGGTCGATTGCGGCCTGTTCCAGGGCAATAAGAGCGTGCGCGAGCTCAATCTCAAGCCGACCCCTTTCGATCCCGCATCCATCGATTTCCTGCTGCTGACCCACGCCCATATCGATCATGCCGGGCTCCTGCCCAAGCTCTATGGCGAGGGCTGGCGGGGGCCGATGTGGATGACCGAACCAACCGCGGGCCTTTTGGAGTATCTGCTGCCTGATGGGGCGGGAATCCAGGAAAGCGAGGCGGAACGGGAAAGCCGCAAGCGCTCGCGCCGGGGCGATGAACCGGTCAAGCCGCTCTACACCATGGCCGATGCCGAAGAGGCCTTGGCGCACCGCAAAACCTGCGCCTATGACGAATGGATTGAGCCCGGTCCCGGCGTGCGGGCGCGCTACTGGAATGCCGGCCACATCATCGGGTCGGCCTCCATCGAGGTCGAAGTGCAGGATGCCAACGGCAAGCCGGTGCGGCTGATGTTTTCGGGCGATATCGGGCCGGACGAAAAGGTGTTCTATACCGAGCCCGAAGGTCCGGCCGGCTTTGACTATATCTTGTGCGAGAGCACCTATGGCGGCCGCGACCGCGCCCGATACACGCTCGAAGAGCGCCGCGAAACGCTCAAGACCGAAATCCAGGAGGCGCTCGGGCGCGGCGGCAACCTGATCATCCCCACCTTTGCGGTCGAGCGCAGCCAGGAGTTGCTGCACGACATCGGCACGCTGATCAAAATGGGCGAGATCGATCCGCAATTGGTGGCGCTGGATAGTCCGCTGGCCAGCAAGGTCACCGGTGTCTATCGCAAATACGCCAGGATGTTCGAGGATATGGAGCTGACCGCCGACGAGCTGTTCAACGACCGGCGGTTCCGCATCATCGAAGCGGTCGAGGATTCCAAGGGCCTCAATGCCATCAAAGGCGGTGCCATCATCATGTCGGCCTCCGGCATGGCCGATGCTGGCCGCATCAAGCACCACCTGCGCAACAATCTCATCCGTGCCAATGCCACGGTGCTGTTTGTCGGTTATCAGGCGCCGGGCACGCTCGGCCAGATCATTCTCTCCGGCGCCAAGGAAGTGCGCATTCATGGCTCGGTTATTCCGGTGCGCGCCACCATCCGCTCGATGGGCAATTATTCGGCCCATGCCGATCACGACGAACTGATGGCCTGGATCGGCAGCCGCCTGCCGGCGCATGGCGCGCTGTTTCTGACCCATGGCGAAAATGAGGAGCGCCATGCGCTGCGCGAGGCACTGGTTGCAACAGGCCGGCTGGGTGGCGACCAGGTCGTGCTGCCCGAGCTCGACGATTTCTTCGAACTGACCGCCGCCGGCATCCAGGCCGCCAGGGCGCCCACCGCGCGTCGGGTCGATCTCAAGCAATTGCCATCCGACTGGCACAATGCCTTCTCCGACTTCACCATCCGATTGAGCCGGCGCCTGCACGAACTGCCCGATGCCGAAAAGCTTGCATTAATGCAGGCCCTCCAGGCCGAATTGTCCGCGCAGGGCGCTCATCCCAGCCCCAGGGGTCGCCCCACCCCGATCACGCCAGTGGAGACTGCGGGGTACGACGAATAGGGGGCGGCGGCGTCTCCCCATTCACGGGCGGAGATTCTGCCGCTCCAGTCCATCCACTCTTTCCGCCAGCTGCTGCACGGCGGCGATCAGCGGCGCAATGAACTGGTCGTAGCGCAGGGCCTGCTGGCTGGTCGGGTCGTCAGGATCTGCCAGCACATGACCGCCAAAGTCGATGTTTAGGCCGCCCACGATTTCGGCGACCTGCTGGGCGATCAGTCCGTAATGATGCCGACCATCGCCACCCTTCCATTCAAATCGCACCGGCTCGAGCAGGCGTATGAAGTTGAGCCCCAGATCGCTGGGGGCGATACCGGTCTTGTGCCGAAAATCCGAGGTCTGGATGGTGCCGGTCGCCGACCACACGGCCGACCAGCGCGCGCCGCTGGCACCCAGGCTCTGTGCGTTGTCGCCAACCGGGCGCAGCACGCCGGCAATGCTGACCGAAGCGGTGTCGGCCGCGATGGTGATTGCATCGGTCCAGGCCGAGCCGTCCGGGCTGACCTTGATGCGCCAGTGATCATCGCCCATCAGTCCCATTTCGGCCCGCCCCGACCAGTTGGACTGGAAGAGAAGGCTTGCTGTGTCGCTGCTGGCTGCCTTGTTGAGCTTGAGCTGATGCCCGGCGCCGTCATGGGTCAAAAGCGTCGCCGCTGAAGCCACGGCCAGCCGGTTGGTGCCGTCAGCGCTGGTATTGACCCCCAATTGCGGCAGGCCGGCCCCCGTGGCGGCAATTGGCACCCAGGCGGTTCCTGAAAAGATCAGCAGCGCATCGCTGGCGCGATCAAATACCTGCCAGCCTTCGGCCGGGTCATAGAATATCCAGGCGCCATCCTGAAAGGCGGCGATTTCGTCGGTATGGCCAGCCCAGGCTCCGCTGGCGCCGGACGGGACGATCCAGGCTTCGCCGGGCAGGGGCGAGACCGGTGGTGCGGCCAGTACGGTGGATTCCACCACGGGCTGCACCAGCGCGTCGAGCCGGTTGAGGGCGTCATTATGGGTAATATGCTTGAGCGCCTGCCCTGACATGATGAAGGGCAGGGAAAGCCGGGCGGTCTGGTCCATGGGGATGTCTCCGAGGTTGCATTCGGCGCCAGTGTGCGTCCGTCGGACGGCCCGGGGATAACTGGGTGTGCCGCATGCCGCCTGGCACTTCTGGCCAGCAGCTTTGGCCGCCCCGGCATCATTGCCTCGCGGTTTCGGAGCAAAGAGCGGAGTCCCGAGACGGCCATCGTCCCTGAAACTAAAAAACTGAGACGAAAGCCGTCTCGGGAACGCCGGGATTTCTCGATAGGGGATAACTTGGAAGGCTGTCCGGCGCGGCCACCCCTGGGGCACCCGCTTTCAGCTACTTGTCTTGCGACCAGCAGTAGGCGCGAACTCTCACCGACCGACCCCCAGACCATGACGGCAAGCGACTGCCCCATGCCCGGCTTTCCCTCCCGCCACTGGTCGCTGCAGGCCGCCCTATCGCGAGAGGAATAGGCGGGAGTATGCGGGAGATTTTCCACCCGGGGATAAGTCGGCCGTCAGACCGCCGCCACCCGTTGTCTCTGCGTGGCGACGAAGGCCAGGATGAAGCAGGCGCTCATCAACAGCACAATGGTGGGTGCCGGGGCGCTGTCGAGGAAGAAGCTCAGATAAACGCCAATAAGGCTGCACCCCACCGACACGCCCATGGCCACCAGCAGCATCATCCCGAAACGGCGTGTGATGAGAAAGGCAATGGCGCCCGGCGCAATCAGCAGGGCAATGACCAGGATCATGCCGACCGCCTGCAGGGCCCCGACAATGGTCAGCGAGATCATGGCGAGGAGCCCGTAATGCAGGAGGCGCGTATTGAGCCCGATGGCGCCGGCCTGCTGCGCATCAAAGATGAAGAGCATCAAATCGCGCCATTTCGCGCCAACGACCACCACCACGGCCAAGGCAATGATCGCCGCCAGCAGCAGATCCGCGCCATTCGCGCCCAGCATATTGCCGAACAGGATGTGATCGAGATGCACATCGGTGGTGATGGCGGTGTAGAGCACAATGCCGAGGCCGAACAGGCCCGCAAAGACCACACCCATGACCGTGTCTTCCTTGATGCGGGAATTCTCCTTGAGAAAGCCGACCGAAAGCGCGCAGACCATGCCCGCGATGAAGGCCCCAATGCCAATGGGCAGGCCGACGATATAGGCCAGGACAACCCCGGGCAGCACGGCATGGGAGATGGCATCGCCCATCAGCGACCAGCCCTTGAGCACCAGGAAACAGGAGAGCAGGGCGGTTGGCACCGCCACCAGAACGCCGATCACCATGGCCTGAACCATGAAGGGAAGCTGGAAGGGCCAGAGCGCCATTTCATACCAGGCCATCATGCAGTCTCCCCGGCAATGCGGCGCCGCGCCGCCAGCCAGCCATGCTTGGGGGCAAAGACAAAGGCGGTGAGGAACACCAGGGTCTGCAGCACCACGATGATGCCGCCGGTCGCGCCATCAAGGAAATAGCTCAGATACGCCCCGATGGCCGATGACAGGACGCCCACGGCAATGGCGATGCCGATGAGGCGCGGGAACCGGTCGGACAGCAGATAGGCGGTGGCGCCCGGCGTCACCACCATGGCGATGACGAGGAAGGCGCCGACGGTCTGCATGGCAGCCACTGTCGCCGCGCTGAGGAGCGTGAAGAAGATCGCCTTGAGCCAGGTGGTCCTGAGGCCAATGGAGCGGGCATGGCTCTCATCGAAAAAGGTGACCATCAGATCCTTCCAGATCACCAGCATCACGCCCAGCGTCACCACCGAGATCAGCACCAGCTGCAGCGTGTCTTCCGGCGTGATGGCCAGGATATTGCCCAGGACGATCGATTGCACATCGACCGAAGTGGGTGAGACCGAGACCATGAACAGTCCGAGACCAAAAAAGCCGGTAAAGATCAGCCCGATGACCGCATCTTCCCGGAGCTTGGTGCGCTGGCTGAGGAACAGCATGGCCACGGCGGCCAGCCCGCCCGAGAGGAAGGCGCCCAGCGAAAAGGGCAGGCCCAGCATATAGGCCCCCGCCACGCCCGGCACGATGGAGTGCGATAGGGCATCGCCGATCAGCGACCAGCCCTTGAGCATCAGATAGGCCGAGAGGAAGGCGCAGACACCCCCCACCAGGGCCGAGACCCACATGGCATTGACCATGTAGTTGTAAGAAAAGGGCTCGAGCAGCAGGTCGATCATTTTTCGCGGCTCGCCTGCTGGTGCTCTTCCTTGCCCTCTTCGCCATAAAAGACCAGCGGGCGCTCGTCGTCGGTGAGGACGGAAAGATGACGCGGATCGTCATCGGCGTGCAGGCCCGCGCCGGACAGCACGAAGTGCCGCAGCACGCCGCCAAAGGCTTCCTCGAGCTTCTCACGCGTGAAGACCTCAGAAGTCGGGCCATAGGCCAGCACCGTGCCCTTGACCATGACGGTACGGTCGCAGAATTCGGGCACCGAGCCCAGATTGTGGGTGGAGACCAGGATCACCTTGCCCTCGTCGCGCAGGTCTCTGAGCAGGGCGATGATGGCGTCCTCGGTCTTGACGTCGACCCCGGTAAAGGGCTCGTCGAGGAGGATCACCTCGCCTTCCTGTGCCAGGGCGCGGGCGAGGAAGACGCGCTTTTTCTGGCCGCCGGAAAGCTCGCCGATCTGGCGTTTGGCATATTGGGTCATGTTGACCCGCTCCAGCGCCGCCGCGACCTTGTTGCGGTCATTGGCACTGGGGATGCGCAGCATGTTCATGTGGCCGAAGCGGCCCATCATCACCACGTCTTCGACCAGGACAGGAAAATTCCAGTCCACGTCTTCGGACTGGGGCACATAGGCCACCTTGTTCTGGCGCTGGGCCTGGCGGCCCGCCTGACCCAGAATGGAGATGGAGCCTGAAACAACCGGCACAAAGCCCATAATGGCCTTGAAGATGGTGGACTTGCCGGCGCCATTGACCCCAACCAGCGCGGTTATCGAACCGCGCGGGCTGGTGAAGCTGGCATGTCTCAGGGCCGTGGTGCCATTGCGATAGGCAACGGTAATGTCTTCTACCGCAATGCCGGGGCCTGCACTTTGTTTCACTGAGTAAATCCTGCGGCGATCGTCTCTGTGGTAACCCTGAGCAGATCGAGATAGGTCGGGACCGGCCCGTCTGCTTCGGAAAGAGAATCCACATAGAGCACGCCGCCATATTTGGCGCCAGTCTCGCGCGCCACCTGTTCGGCCGGCTTGGATGAAATCGTGCTCTCCGAAAAGACGACCGGAATGTTGTTGGCACGCACCGCATCGATAACGTCGCGCACCTGCCTTGGGGTGCCCTGCTGGTCCGCATTGATCGGCCAGAGATAGAGTTCCTTGAGGCCAAAATCGCGCGCCAGGTAGGAGAAAGCGCCTTCCGAGGTGACCAGCCAGCGATTTTCCTCGGGGATGGCGGCCAGCGCCTGGCGGATCGGCTCCACCGTGGCGGTGATTTCGGCCGCATAGGCTTCGGCATTGGCATTGTAGATGTCGGCATTGGCCGGGTCGGCCTCGACGAAGGCGGCGCGGATATTCTCGACATAGACCAGGGCATCGGTCGGCGACATCCAGGCATGCGGGTTCGGCTTGCCCTCATAGGGGCCTTCGCCAATGCCGATCGGCTCGATGCCCTCGGTCAGCACCACGCTGGGCACGTCGGGCAGATTGTCGAGGAACTGGGTGAACCATTGTTCAAGATTGAGCCCGTTCCACAGCACCAGATCCGCATCCTGCGCACCCACCAGATCGCCCGGCGTGGGCTGGTAATTATGGATTTCGGCGCCCGGCTTGGTGATCGAGACCACATCGGCCGCGTCCCCGGCCACGTTCTGGGCCATGTCGGCAAGAATGGTGAAGCTGGTGACGGCCTTCAAACGCTCCTGGGCAGCTGCAGGCAAGGACAGGGCCAGAGGCATGGTGAGCAATAAGGTGGCTAACAGGCGGCGGTTCATCTGTGTCTCCGGTTTCGAACGGGCACCAGACGTAATGCAATTGCAAATCATTCGCAAGAGGAGTTTGGCACGCGGCGTGGCACTGGGGATCATTGTAGGCAGAGCCATAGGATGGCTCGTCACTATGTATTGTGTGGCTCAAGCGGCTATTGCTTCCAACGCAAGTTCAAGCTTCGCGTCTCCGGGCCTATGGTGCAATGGAGCCAAGAACTACATGAGCGGCGCGTAAATCGGTGAGCGCTTTGGTCGATTTTGGACCGAAATGGCCCAAGGCGCGCACTTGAGGTGAATTGAAAAGCCGCCGATCCGATTGGCGTCCCGCCATTCAGGCTGCCATCTAGATTTGCTGAAAGCGGTCGGTCCGCATGGACCAGAGCGACGTCTGTGAGCGGGTGGATTCGAGACAGTCCGCTATTCGGCAGTCGTGCCCGGCACGCTGCAGCTTTCCAGCGATCAGGATCTGGTTGTGGACGGCGGCTACCTGGCGGCCCGGAACGACATGTCGCTATCGGCCGTCGGAATCGACCTGGATGACGATCTGGTCGCCACTGGCGTCACCGCGCTGGGTGTGGGCGAGGCCGGCGGTAATCTCAGCTTGACTTCGGGCGGCAATATCGCCCTGCGCGGCGCAGACGTGTCGGCCGGGGGCGATGCTGCCCTCACTGCGGATGGCGATGTCACCATTGCCAGCGTGCAGGATGTGACCAGCGTCGAAACTGACGCAGACCTTGTCAAACTCCGAGACGAGATTCCAAAAGACTCTCGTGTGGCGCTCCCGACGCTCAGGGTCATAGGCGGGGAACAGGTCGTGGCGGAAGGACGAGGACAGATGGGTGATGTCTTCCGGGCCGCAGCCGAGCATGTCGAACATGTATTCGAACGCCCGGAAATGCGGCTTGTAGGCGCCCGTATCGCCGGATGCGGGGGGATGGCGCTGGCCAATTCAGCTCAATCGTCTGGCCTATTGAGCAGCCGGCTTTTGGTCTCCCTCCTGGATTGCCGGATCCTCGAAACTGGACGTCGATCGCGCAATGCCCATGAAGTCATTGGTGTAATAATTGGAAAAGTCCGGCATGTCGTCCAGCACGGCGCCGTCGCCATCCTTGAGCAGGCCGGCCTCGAACAGAAAGTGGCCCATCTTTTCCATTTTCTCGGGGTCTATCGTGCCGATCGTGCCGTCCTCGGCCTCAAGATAGTGTCCATCAATCAGGGCCTCGAGGGAGGCACGCACAAAGTCGCGGTCGAGCAGCGTGTCTGCATTGGCTGCAACCAGAATGTCGGCAGCCTCGTCCGGGTGGTCCACCGCATAGGCGTAACCGCGCCGGCTGGCGGAGATGAAGGCCTGGGCCGTGTCGGGATGTTCGCTCAGATAGGTGCCCGTGGTACCAAGAAAATTGGTGTGCTGGTCGGGGACACCATAATCGGCATAACGGAAGGCACGCTGCGCCGGGCCGTCGCGCTCGGCCTTGACGCCCTCCCAGGTATAGACTTCGAGGGTGAAGTCGACCGCGCCATTGGCAAGGGCTTCATAGGCAGACGTGCCCAGGGTCACGGTTTCAAAGGTGCCGTCCCCGCCATCCTGCCGGATGATCGTGCCGATCAGCGCGGCCTCCCAGCCGCTGCCGAACCCGGCATAGATCTTGCCGTCCAGATCGCGGGGGGTCTGGATGTCGTCACGATCGGCCTTGAACACCAGCCGCCCGGTTTCGGTCTGGACCAGCGCATAGGCGGCTACCAGATCGGCACCCGCTGCGCGCTGGGTGAACAGGCCGATGGAGCCGATGATGCCGAAATCGGCAACCCCATTGGCAACCAGCGTCGCGGCCGACGTGTCCGTATAGGGCAGGATCTCCACGTCGATACCGGACGCATCGTAAAACCCTTTGGCTTTCGCGACATAGAGGCCGATGTGATTTGTGTTGGGCGTCCAGTCGAGCGCAATGCTCACCGGCGTGGATTGCGCCACAACAGGTCCGGCCATCAGGGCGGCCAGAAGGGTCAGGGAGGCACGAAGCTGCTGCATGGTCAGTCCTCTAAGGTGAGCAGGGTTTGAAGGATGTCGGCTTCAATGGCCGAAAGCGCCGCACTTCCCGCCGAAGGTCGTGGATGGGGCAGCGGAACCTCGTAATGACGCGCTATTCTGGCCGGGCGCGGGGAGAGCACGTAGATGCGGTCTGACAGCAGGACTGCCTCGCGCACATCATGGGTGATCAGCAGCACGGTCCAGTCGTGATGTGTTCGCATGCGCGAAAGCCAATGCTGCATTCTGGTTCTGGTCAGCGCGTCCAGGGCTCCGAATGGCTCATCGAGCAGCAGCATGGGCCTTTTCTGGGCCACGGTCCGCAGCAGCGCGACCCGCTGGCGCATGCCGCCTGACAGCTGGGACGGATAGTGTCGCTCGAAACCGGAAAGCCCGAATTCGGCAAACAGGGGCAAGACCATTGCCCGGGCGGCGGCGCGGTCCATGCCCTGTACCTCCAGACCGAGCGTGGCGTTGTCGATGATCCGGCGCCATGGCATCAGCGCGTCGCGTTGCGGCATGAAGGCGAAGCGACGACTGTTCGTTTCGAGCGGGGAGCCATCGAACAGAACCTGGCCGCCATCGTGCCCGAGCGCCCCCGTCAGCACCTGCAGAATGGTGGACTTGCCCGCACCGGACGGGCCCAGCACGGACACGAACTCGCCGGGGCGAACGCAAAGGCTGATATCTGCCAGTACTTCCAGAGCGTCAAAGCGCTTGGACAGGGATTTGAGTTCGAGCCTCGCCGCGCTCATGGCGCCCGCTCCCCGAGCCGGGCCCAGGGCATCGCCAGGCGCTGCAGCATGATTGTTGCGCCAAACAGGCAGAGGGTCAGCGTGGCACTGACCAGGACCGCGGCCAGGACCAGGTCGGGCCGGAAATTGTTCTTGGCGTTGAGGATGTAGATCCCCAGGCCCCGTACGGCGCCGGCATATTCGGCAAAGATTGCCGCGACGACGGCATAGGTGATGGAAATCCTGAAACCAGCGAAGAAATAGGGCAGGGCCGATGGCAGCCGTGCCGCCAGGAAGATGCGCCGGCGGGACGCGCCCATGGAGGCCAGGAGCGCCTGGATGTCGTGGTCGGTTGAATCATAGCCCTGCACCAGGGCGACCAGCATGGGGAAAAATGTCACCAGGGCGACCAGCACGATCTTGGGCGCGAGCCCGAAGCCGAACCAGAGCACGACGAGGGGCGCAATCGCCACCAGCGGCAATGTCTGGGTGATGACGAAAACGGGAAACAGGGCCCGTCGCAGTGGAGGAAAGAAGTCCAGCAGCAGCGAAAACAGAAAGGCCGCACCGAGCGAGCAGGAAAAGCCGAACAGGGTTGCCTGGAGCGTCGCCAATGTATGGTCGGCGAGAGCCGCGCGCTGCTCAAAGCCTTGCACGAGCACGCGCGATGGGGCCGACAGGGCGGTAGGGGAGATGCCCGAGAGCTGGACATAGGCTTCCCAGGCCAGAACGAGGGTCGAGACCGACGCGATAGCCGGCCAGGCATGGACAAGCAGACGGGCAGGGCCCGATGCGGCTGAACCTATCGACATGCTTACGCTCCGGCGTTCAGCGCGCGCTTGGGCTGTTGGCCGATACGGTCAGATCGATGGTGACGTGGCCTTCGGGCGGTCCGAAGCGGCAAAAGGCCTGTTCCAGCGTGGCGAACAACGCGCCGGTATCGCCGCTGAGCTTGGTGACGAAATTCTTCGCCTTTTCAAAGGTACCCGAGCCCCGGAGAAAATCTATGCAGCCATAGATCTCGTCCATGTGCCTGTTCTCGCCCATGACATAGAGCGAGAACTGGGCGACCGAAAACACATCGGTCCGTGGTGCCTGGCCCAGAGCAGCGAGGGCAAGGGCCTGTCGCTCGACCAAGGGGGGCATGGGGCCTTCAAAGTGTTCTGAGCGGCACATTGCATCGTCTGGTTCGCCCGGGCAGCCGCGCGAGATCGTGGCAGACAGCACGCAGTGCACGCCTGTCCGTGCCGCAGACGAAAATAGCTCGCGCATCGCTGGGAACAAGACCTCGGGCGGTCCGACCAGCAGAGTGGAGATGTCGTCAGTCTCGATACGCAGGCGATCTCGATAAGGATCGAGCGCGCCAAGCGCGTTCATGATAACGCCGACGAAATCGTCGGTCATGGGATAAAGGGAAATCTGTGCGCCCGAATACATGGCCCGCCTCGCTCCGCTGGTATTACCCAGATCAGCTCTAGGGTCCGAAGGCTTGCCGCCCTCATCTCAGCCCCGACCGTACGGAGCACCCCTGTGGATAGTGCGACCATAGACGATTCACGAGACTGCGCAAGGGGCGTTGCGGCGCGTCCCGGAAGAACGATCGCCGATGGCATGATCGGGACGCCCTGTAACCGCCGCTGGCGCCTAAATGTTTCCGGCCTGCAGGTCACCCGCAAGGCTGCGGCAGGCGCGTACCGTCATGGCCATGATGGTCAGGGTCGTCCCCGAAACGCCGCTGCCGGCAAAGGCGCTGGCATCGGTGACCAGCAAATTGGGCAGGTCCCAGCTTCGGTTCTGTGCATCGAGGACGTACGTCTTGGGGTCATCGCCCATGCGGGCGCCACCGGCCTCGTGAATTGCCGCGCCCATGACCATGGTGCGGGCAAACATGGTGCGGAATATCAGGCGGCTGATGGGGTCGGCATCGGGATAGGCGCCCCGGCCCTTTTCTTCCAGGCCCAGGGGTGAACCGACATAGTCGATCTGACCGCCTGCGCCCTCGATCGTTTCAGCAAGCGCATCGATCTGATCCTTCAGCGTCTCTTTGTCATGCGCGCCGATCTTGCAGCGGATATGCGGCACGGGAATCCCCCAGGCGTCTCGCTTTTTCGGATCGAGACTGACGCGGTTTTCTGGGTCCGCCTCCATCGCGCCATAGCCAAAAAAGCTGAACTTCGCATCGGCATCCGGGGCCGTCGCATAGCGGCCGATACTGCCCTGGAAGGCGAAGTCCGAGCTCGCAGTCTGCCCGTCCGGCCCGATGAAGCGCGGCATGTAGATCCCGCCAGAGGGGCCGTAAAATGGATCGGTTGGCGCGCTGTCCGCCGTGCCCCAGCCCTTGGCCCGCTTGTAGGTCCCTGCCACCACGCAGGGCAATTGATCCACGAAATAGCGACCCAGAGTGCCCGAGCGGTTGCCCAGCCCGTCCGGATGCTGTGGCGTGGCCGAATTGAGCATCAGGCGGATGGTCTCGATCGGCGAGGCGCAAAGCACCACGGAACGCGCGCGGACCCGCGACCGCTGGCGCGTGATGCGGTCGATGACTTCCACTCCCTCTGCGCGCTGCCCGGCCTCGTTCGTCAGGATGCGGCTCACAATACTGTTGTAGCGGATATCGAGGCGGCCGCTGGCCAGGGCCTCGCGCATGGGGCGCAGCACCCGGGTGGGCTCCGGGCCGATATAGCGCCAGGTGACGACCTTGCGATCGGGCCATTTGCCCTCCACGTCCCGCTTGAAACGCTGTTCGGCAGCCGTCATCTGCGCGCGGTGCGCGTAGATGCTGTCGGGCAGAGTGGGGACATTGTCGTCCTCGCCATAAAGTCCGAGCGTGCGCTCCACGTCTTCGTAATAGGGCACGAGCTCGTCATAGCCGATGGGCCAGTCTACCCCGCGACCAGTGCGGCTGCGCACCTTGAAGTCGTCGTCGGTCCAGCGCAGCAATACGCGCCCGAACACATGGGTGCGGCCGCCACCCTGGCGGCTCCGGATCCACACAAAGGGCGCGTCGGGTGGCGTTGTATAGGGCGATTGACGGTCATTGACGAACAGATGGCGCTGCCGGGCGTCGAAGAATGCCGCGCGCGCCTGAATTCCCTGCCCGCCCAGAAAGGCCTTGGCGCGCTGCCAGAGATTGATATCGCTCTGGCGCGGCACGGAGGAGGGATCAAAATCGGCCACCCCGATTTCCGGACCGGCCTCCAGCTGCACCACACGAAGCCCCTGGGCAGTCAGCTCCCGGGCCGCAAACATGCCGGACGCGCCTGATCCGACGATCAGGGCATCGTAAACTGTGTCCGACATACTGGCTCCAATGGTTCGTTGATGGGATGGTGTTCGGGTGTCCGGAAGCGGACTAGTGCTCGGGATGGGGTGGCGGGGCCCCGATGGCCTGATGCCCATCGACCCAGACCGCAGCGATATTGGCCCGCGTGGTGCCATGGATGATCTTTTCAAAGATCGCCTCGGGCCGCGTAATCTCGAACAGGCGGATGCCACCGTTCCGCGCCGCCGTATCGATCTGCACCAGGTCGAAACGGCAGCCCGGCTGCAGCCGGCCGACAGGCAGATCGAGTACATCGGCCCCACCGGCCGTAGCCAGATGGAAGGCCGTGACCAGATCGATCGCTGAATCGGCCCTGCCGCGGCGCTCTGCCGGCAGGTCGGGGTCGACACCGTCTTCCAGAAGGCGCGATGCCCTTAGGGTCGTCAGGCAGGCCTCGAACATGGATGGGGACGGCCCACCTGAAATATCGGTGCCAAGCCCGATCCGCACCTGCCGTTCGAGTGCCTTGCGCAGCGGAAAGACGCTGTTGGCAAAGTACATGTTCGAGAGGGCGCAATGGGCAACGCCTGCGCCGCGCGCGGCGACCCGGTCCATATCGTCGCCCGAAAGGAAATTGGAATGGGCCAGCACGGTGCGGCGGGTCAATAGCCCAAAGCCGTCGAGGACTGCCGCATCGCTCACCCCGAAGCGGTCGAGGGCATGGCCATGTGCCCAGTCGCTCTCCGAGCAATGGGTCTGGATGTGGCATTCCTGTTCGGCTGCCAGGGCCCCCAGCCCGGCGAGCGCCTCGGGCGTGCAGGAGGGTGTAAACCGTGGCGTCACCACGGGCAGAACCAGGCCCTCGTCATTGGCCGGGTGGGTCCGGATATAGTCGATGACCTCCCGCGTGCCGGACACCGCCGCTGTGGCATCGGCATCCCGATAGCCCTCTGGGCACGCGGCCGGGTCGTCCATGGCCACCTTGCCCACCAGCGCACGCTGGCCCAGTTCCAGGCACAGGTCAGCCAGGAGCTTGGTTGCTTCGACATGCTGGGTGGCAAAATAAACCACCGTTGTAGTGCCGTGGGCCAACAGGTCTTCGACCAGCGTCCGGTAGCGTGGGGCGGCAAAGTCCAGGTCGGCATAGCGCGCTTCAAGCGGGAACGTGTAGGTGTCAAGCCATTCGGCCAGTGGCGCATCGAGCGCCAGACCCAGTTGCGGATATTGTGGCGCATGCACGTGCAAGTCCACCATGCCGGGCAGGCCATAGCTGCCCTCAGGCATCCGCACGACCTTGTCGCCAAGCTCAGCTTCCGCAGCGGCCCGACCCGGAGCATCGGGGCCGAGAACCGCCGATATGGTTCCGGTCTCGTCCACCGCGATCAGTGTATCGGCCAGGATTTCCAGGCGGTCGCGCATTGGCGCGTGAAAGAAATTGCCCACAATGGCGCGACCCCTCAGGCTCGGTCTGGCCGGCTGGCTCACGGCGCGATCTCCCGCACGCTCTGGCGCAGGATCAACTGGCAGGCCACTTCGATGCGTTCATCGGGCGCCACGGTCTCGCCTTCCACCATGCGGATCAGGAGGTCAGCGGCCTGCTGACCCAGTCCGGTCGTTGATTGCTGGATGGTAGAGAGGCTCGGGACCATATAGGCCCCCACCGGCGCGTCGTCGAAGCCAATCACGGACACATCCCCGGGCACGTCAAGACCGGCATCGCGCACCGCCTTGATGAAGCCGATCGCGGTGTCGTCATTGGCGCAGATCACGGCGCTGGCGCGGCGCTCGGCGGCAACCTTCAGAAAATCCTGCGCGGCCCTTTCGCCGCCGCCAAAATTGAAATCGCCCGGCAGGACCTGCAGATTTTCTGCCGGGAGACCGGCAAGAGTGAGTGTTTCCGAGACGCCCCTCGAGCGCTGCAACTGGTGATAATTGTCGGCCCGGCCGCCGATATAGGTAAAACGGCGGTGCCCCATGGCCAAGAGGGTTTTGACGGCCTCGGCGATGGCTTCGTAGTCATTGCTGACAACACTGGGAATACCCTGGTCGCTCTGGTCGAAATGCAGTGAAACCACCGGCAGGCCGGCATCGGCCAGGGTCAGTGCGGCGGCCCTGGGTGGCAGCGAGGCCATCAGGATCACCCCGCATATGGTGCCGCCAAGGGCCGTGGTGATGATGTGTTCGTCCGTCCAGGCCTCGCGCGAAACATTGGCGATCAGCAGGTGGTAGCCGCGTTCAGTCAGCGTCCTGGCGACCGATTCAAGGCCTTCCATCACCGTTTGGGAGGCGCCGATATAGAGGGCCTCGGGCAGGACGATCATGACGGTGCGGGTCTGTCCCATGCGCAGGCTGCGTGCCGTCTGGTTGACGGTGTAGCCAAGCTTGCGGGCGGCAGCCTCGACCTTTAGGCGCGTCGGCTCGGCAATGCGTCCCGGCTTGGTCAGCGCCCGGCTCACGGTCGAGGTGGCAACGCCGGCCTCACGGGCGACATCGGCAATCGACGGTCCTGGTGAACGCTCGTCATTTCTGGCCATGCTATCCCCCCGCCCCTTCACGACAATTAGCTATCGCCCATTTTTGAGGCACAAATCACTCTTGCGCACCAAACCAGCATATGCCATGACTATTGTGTTGGCAATCGATTGCCAAATAAAAATGGTCCGCCCGGTGCTGGAGGGAAGCCGCGTTCGGAAGGGCCGCGAATGTTGTCATTCACTGGTCAATCCCGGAGGGCCGACCACCATGAAACATCTTCTTCCAGCAGCCATTCTGTTGACCGCCACTGCTTTGCCCGTCATCGCCCAGGACGCGATGGACATGCCGGCCACCGGCACCCTACAGGTCTGGATCGGCGGCGCCGAGGCCGAGAAGCTGCCCGCCTTCCTGGCCGACTTCGAAGCGGCCAATCCCGAGCTCACGATCGAGATCACGCAGATTCCGTCCGACCAATTCGACACCAAGCTGCTCACGGCCATTGCAGCCGGAACCGTTCCGGACGTGGTGCGCCTCTACTCCCAGAGCCAGGCCGGGCTGATGGCTACTGGCGCCTTTGCGGAAGTGCCCGCAGGCCTGTTCGACCCGGACAATTTCTTCACCAATGTCTACAACACCAACGTCAAGGACGGGGTGGCCTATGGCGTTCCCATGGATGCCTACGCCACCATCTTCCAGTATCGGAAGGATCTTGCCGAAGCCGCGGGTGTCGAGGCCCCCAAGACCTGGGACGAGCTCAAGACCTTTGCCGCCGCGATGAAGGAGCAGGGCGTCGAATGGCCCATTTCGCTCGACGTTGGCTACGACATCTACAACGCCCAGGGTCTCAATGAATTCGTCCACCAGAATGGTGGCGCCTTTATCAGCGCGGACGGTTCTGCCTGGACCATCAACGCGCCTGAAAATGTCGCCGCGCTCGAATTCTGGGGGTCGCTGATCACTGAGGGCTATGCCTCTGCCGATGGCCCGAAATTCCTCGATACCGTGCCCTGGTTCACCTCGGGGCAGATCGCTGCCAAGGATATCGGCCCCTGGATGGAGCAGTTCCTGGTCGATGCCAATGGCCCCGAGTGGATCACGGACCACCTCGCCACCGCGCTGGTCCCGGCCGGTCCCGCCGGCAGTTTTTCGGCCCTGGGCTCGGGGAGCCTGGCCGTACTCGAAGATGCCGGCAATCCCGACGCCGCCTGGAAGCTGATCCGCTATATGACAGAGCCGGAAACCCAGGTCGCCTGGTATAAGTTCTTTGGCTCGTTGCCGGCCGTGAAGGCCGCCTGGGACGACCCGGCCATTGCCTCCAACCCCCTGCTCGATGCCGAGCGCGAGGCCCTGCTGACAGCCGTGGATATCCCGCAGGTCTCCACCTGGCCACAGGTCGGCACCTATCTTGGCCAGCAGATGGAGCTGGTGGCCCGCGGTCAGGCCAGCGCCCAGGACGTGCTCGACGACGTGCAGATGTTTGCCGAAGGCGTGGGCCTGGGCAACTGATGTCCCCCGGCTCCGGGCTCTCCGAGCCTGGGGCCGTCTCTGGCGTCCTGCCCAGCCTGGAGCTTCGCCTTGTCCCCGATTGCGTCCCTGATCTCAGAGCCGAGCCGCCTGCGGGCGGCCACCGCATGGCTCTTTGTCGCGCCCTTCATGACGATCTTCATCGTCTTTACCGCTGTGCCGGCGGTATTGGCGCTGATCTACAGCTTCACCGATATCGGAGTTGCCGATATCAGGCGCCCGCTCGAGGTCGACTTCGTTTTCATCGACACCTTTGTCCGCGTGTTGACCAATGCAGGGTTTCTCAAAGCGGTGGGCACAACGGCGCTGTTCGTGCTTATCGGCGTGCCCCTGACCATGGCGATCGGCTTGGCCCTGGCGATCGGGCTCAACAACGGCATCACCAAGCTGCGCTCTACTTATCGCGCGGCCTTCTACCTGCCGGTGATCACCAATATCGTGGCCGCTGCGGTGATCTGGCAATATGCCTTCACCCTCAGCGGACCGGTTAATTCCATGCTGGGTTCGCTGGGCCTGACCGGGGTCAACTGGCTGGGCGATCCAAGGATGGCCATGCCCACCGTCATCATGCTCGCGGTATGGCGCAATGTGGGTACCTGCATGGTGCTGTTCCTGGCGGGACTGCAGTCCATTCCCGAGGACGTCTACGAAGCCGCCATGATCGATGGGGCTTCCGCCTGGCGGCGCTTTACCGCCATCACCCTTCCGCTGCTCAAGCCCGCAACCCTGCTCGTGACCGTGCTGATGACCGTTTCGTTCATGAATATCTTCGATGAACCCTATCTGCTCACCAAGGGTGGCCCGCTCAGTTCCACCAAATCGGTTGCCCTCTGGGTCTATGAGCAATTTGGCCAGGGCAATATCGCCCCCGCCATGGCTGGCTCCTATGTCATGCTGGCCATCGTGGTTGTTCTGGGCGTCGTGCAACTGCGCTGGCTGAGGGCCCGATGATCAACAAGCCCAATCCCGTTCTCACCGCCATCCTTTATGGGCTCCTGACCCTGGGTGCGGTCATCGCGCTTCTGCCCTTCGCCTGGGTGCTGTTCGGGGCCTTCAAGTCCCAGGCGGAAATCCTGGCGGCGCCGGGCGCATGGCTGCCGCAGAGCTTCACCAATCTCAGTAACTTCGTGATTCTGTTCGCCGAGCGGATGTTCGGCCGCTACATGATCAATTCGCTGATCGTGTCTGCGGCCACCGTGGTGACAAATGTGCTGTTCGCCACCATGGCGGGCTATGCTCTGGCCAAGCTGGAATTCCCCGGCCACAAGCTGGTCTTCGGCTGCGTGCTGGCGGCGATGATGGTGCCCTATATCGCGCTGTTCGTGCCCCAGTTCTTCATCATTGTGCAGATGGGGCTGGTCAACACGCTGGTCGCCGTGATGTTGCCGATCGCGGTCATGCCCATCGGCGTCTTCATCATGCGTCAGTTCGCGGACTCCGTGCCCGATGAACTGCTTGAAGCTGCGCGGCTGGACGGGGCCGGTGAACTCACCATCTTCTTCCGCATCTTCCTGCCGCTGGTGGGGCCAGCCATCGCCACCGTGGCGATCATCACCTTCCTCAACTCCTGGAACTACTTCCTCTGGCCACTGATCGTGGCCCAGAACCAGGAGACCTACACCCTGCCGGTCGGCCTCGCCGTCGCCTCACAGGGTGCCAGATCCACCGACTATGGCCTCCTGCTCGCCGGAGCGATCGTGGTCTTGCTGCCGGTGCTGATCCTCTTCCTCTTCCTGCAGAAATACTTCGTCCAGGGCATTGCCGGCACCGGCATCAAATAGGTCCCGGCGTCCCCTTTATTCCATCAGGTATCGTTCCATGTCATTCACCCTCGCTACGGACATCATAACCTTCTACCACCCCGCCTTCTGGGGGCTCCAAACCTTTGACCAGGTGCTGGACTGGGCCGCGGACAATCCACGGGCATTCTGGGACAAGGTTTTGGGTACGCTGGCCGAAACGGGGGTAACCGGGCTGGAACTGACCTTCGGTCCAGGCAGCATCGAAGGGGCGCTCAAGGCCTATGGCACGGCGAAAGACTTCAAGGCGGCGCTCGATGGCGCGGGCCTTTCCGTCGTCAGCGCCTTCGTGGCAGACGGCCCAGGATGGGATGGCGAGGCCGATATCGGCACCATCGTGGCCGATGCCGAACGCCGCGCCGGCTTTCTCGGGCAAATGGGCGCCGGCCTGCTCGTGGCCGGGCTGCCCATGCGCAAGACCTTCGGCCAACGCCCGCCGGTCTTTGTGGACCGCGCCTTCATGGAACGAATGGCCGACATCGCCCATGCCGTGGGTGAGGCAATCAGCCATCAGGGCGTCGGGCTCGCGCTCCATACCGAATCCAACAGTACCCTCTGGTATGAGCGCGACATTGACCTGTGCATGGCCCTGACGGATCCGCGCTACGTCTGGCTCTGCCCCGATTCCTGCCACATCGCCCTGGGAGGGGGCGATCCGGTCCGTGTGGCTGAGCGCTACAACCAGCGCATTGCTCTGGCGCACTGGAAGGATGCCGCCAGTCCGATTGACCGGCACCTGGTCATCGACGCGACCATCTATGACCAGCAGCAGCACTTCATGGCCGATTTCGGCAAGGGGATCATCGATTGGGCTGGCTGGGCTGCGGCCATGCGCCAAACCCCCGGCCGGGCCATTGCGCTGGTCGAGCTCGATATGGCGGCCGATCCGGCCGCGGCGCTGCGCGAGGGCGCGGCGGTGGTGTCCCGCTACCAGGCATGATCGCGGTCAGCAACGACATTGAGCCCCCCTTTGCCATTCATTTTGGGCTGCGGATCCCCAGCTTGCCCAGGCGGTAGTCGAGGCTGGCCCTGGTGAGCTTGAGGTCGCGGGCCGCACGCGAGACATTGCCGCCGTGTCGGGCCAGCGCTTCGCGATAGATCTCGCGCTCCATGTCTTCAAAGGATTGCGGTTTGGCCTGTGCTCCGGCCAGACTGTCCTGGGTGAAGGGCAGTTGATCGAGCCGCCCGTCCTGGGACAGCCGTACCGAGAAGGGCGGCAACAGCTCCGAGCCGCTGAACAGGTGTACCACATCGATATGCCCGTCATTGTCGGCATAGACCGTGCCGCGCTCGATCAGGTTCTGCAGCTCGCGGATATTGCCCGGATAGTCGTATTTCAGCAGCGCCTCGGTAGCCCTGCGGGTAAAGCCGAGGATCTTGCGGCCGTGACGCGCCGCATAGAGCCGCAGGAAATGCGCCATCAAGAGCGGAATATCATCGCGCCGCTCTCGCAACGGCGGGATCACGATGGGGAAGACGCAGAGGCGGAAATAGAGGTCCTGCCGGAACCGGCCGGCGGCCACTTCCTGCGCCAGATCGACATTGGAGGCGGCGACCACGCGCACATTGACCGAAATGGTGCGGCTGCCGCCGACGCGTTCAATCTCCCGCTCCTGCAGGGCGCGGAGCAGCTTGCCCTGGGCTGAATAGGCGAGTGAGGCGACTTCGTCGAGAAACAGCGTGCCGCCGCCGGCTCGCTCGAAATAGCCGGCGCGTGAACTGGTGGCGCCGGTATAGGCGCCCTTGTCGACGCCGAACAGCTCGGACTCCACCAGATTATCGGGAATGGCGGCGCAGTTGATGGCCACGAAAGGACCATCGGCACGCGCGCTCATTTCATGCAGCTGGCGCGAGAACAGCTCCTTGCCCACCCCGGATTCACCAACAAACAATACTGTGGCGTCGGTCGCCGCAACTTTCTGCAGCAAGTGCCGCGTGCGCACGAAGCTGGCTGAAACCCCCACCGCCACCTCGTCCTCGGACGGTGCCGGCGTGGGCGCGGCCTCGGCCTCGGGCAACCGGGCCGATGCATAGCTGCGCCTGTTTTTCCAGCCCAGTCCGAAATATTCGCGCTCCGGAGCGTCTTTCTCCCAGGCCTCGGCATTTTGCCCGATCACCGTGCAGCTTTTGGCGCCCATGCCGACGCATTCCACCTCGCGGAAGATCACAGGCTTGCCAAAGAGCTTGCTCGTATAGCCGGAGGGATATCCCGTCTGCAGCCAGCACACCGGCTGGGTGGACACGCCATAGCTGGCCAGATGCTCGGCAGCCTCGGAGGAGTCATCCCACAGGAACTCGCCGAAATAGGTGCCCTTGTTGCCATCAAACTCGAAGTGCTTGGTGGTGACCTTGACGAAGCCTTCCAGCGTATGGACACGCGGTCCGGCGGCCAGGGCGTGGGTCAGGTCCTCCTGCGGCCAGCGCTTCTGGATCAGCTCGGCATCGCGCACGCCCTGCATATAGCCAATGCGCATGAACATGGCGCGGGCCGTCTCCGTCCCGAAGGCGTCAATGATCTCCTCGCGCATGCGGCCCAGCACCGAGGACTGCATCAGCACGACGCGCTGGTCGTTGAGCCAGATGCGCCCGTCGCCCAGGGCGAAGTGCAGCACCTCGGTCAGGTCTTCGAAAGTGGGGGCGGCACCGGTTCCCAGTTCGCTGCTCGCCCCGCGCGTCAGGATGCCCTTGGCCTGTCGAGATGCCTCGGCCAGAGAGATCAAGCGGTCTGCCTTGTTCATCTGAACGCCTCCCAATGGCCATCTTATTCATGATTTCATGAAACGATCCAGCAATGTTTCATGAAATAGCGAAAAAGCTTAGTCCGCGGCGATCGATGTGACGGGCGTGTGTCAGGCCCATTTGGTTGCTCCAACCCACTGATGTCCCCCGGTTTTGGCGAGCGCTAGAGCAGGCGATCCAGTTGTTGGCACGAGCTTTGCAATTCTGTCGCCAAGCCCGTTTGAGGAATCGGGTGTGGGAGGACATCGACCGATCCGGTCTCCACGATAGCCAATGCGACAGGCCGAACACGCCTTGTTCGCCAGCGCTACCGGCTTGCCCGGTCTGTGGTCTTTCCCATGCCTTTTTCTGCTTGCGCGGCGGCCGGCCCCGGCCGGTCCAAGGGAGCACGCCGCATCGACGGCATGAGGAGAACATCGACATGAACATTCAGAGCCCCAATTTCATCGCCGTCGAACGCTGGACCGGCAAGGCGCTATTCAGCGACTGGCAGGCAACCGGCGCCGGCGCCATCGAGGTGCGGGACCCGGCCACCGATGCGCTGCTGGCCAGTGTCGGCCTGGGCGGACCGGCCGACATTGCCCGCGCCGCAGCGGAGGCGAAACAGGCACAGCGCGCCTGGGCGAAAACCCTGCCCACCGAGCGGGCCGCCATTCTCAACAAGGCGGCCGACCTGCTGGTCGCCAATGGCGAGGAACTGATCGGCTGGATCATGCGCGAAAGCGGCTCGATCCAGCCCAAGGCCAGCATCGAAATCGAGCACGGCGCGCTGTTCATCCGCCACGCGGCCAATCTCGCGACCCAGCCGACGGGCCTCGTTCTCTCCGGCTTCGACGATCGCACCAATTACGCCAAGCGCGTGCCCCATGGCGTGGTCGGCGTGATCTCGCCATTCAACTTCCCGCTGGTGCTCTCGGTTCGCGCCATCGCTGCCGCGCTGGCCTTCGGGAATGCCGTCGTCCATAAGCCCGACCCGCGCACCGCCATCAGCGGCGGCATCATCATCGGCCGCATTTTTGAGGAAGCGGGCCTGCCCAAGGGCGTTCTGCAGATCGTGCCGGGCGGGGCCGACGCTGGCGAAGCCATCTGCACCGATCCCAATATTGCCATGGTGTCTTTCACCGGCTCGGCTCGCGGGGGCTCCAAGGTGGGCGAACTCTGCGGCAAGCATTTGAAGAAAGTGCAGCTCGAACTGGGTGGCAAGAATGCCCTGATCGTGCTCGATGACGCGGACCTCGACATCGCCGCCTCCAATGCCGCCTGGGGCGCCTTCCTGCACCAAGGCCAGATCTGCATGGCCACGGGCCTCATCCTCGCCCACAATTCCATTGCCGAAGCGCTGACCGAAAAACTGGTTGCCAAGGCCAGCCACCTGCCGGCTGGCGATCCGTCCTCGGGCCGCGTGGCGCTGGGTCCGATCATCTCGGACGGGCAGGTCGCCACCATCCAGGCCATTGTCGACGATGCTGTTGCCAAGGGGGCAAAACTCCTGGCCGGCGGCACGCATGACGGCCGCTTCTATGCCGCCACCGTGCTCGACGGGATCAAGCCGGGCATGCGCGCCTTCGAAGAGGAAATCTTCGGCCCGGTCGCCTGCATTGTCCGCTTTGGCTCGGATGAGGAAGCCATCGAGATTGCCAATATGTCGGACTATGGCCTTGCCGCGGGCGTGATCTCCGCCGCCTCCGGCCGCGCCCTCGCCCTGGGCGAGCAGCTCAATGTCGGCCAGCTCCACATCAACGACCAGACGGTCAATGGCGGCCCCTTCGCCCCCTTCGGCGGGCGCGGCAAGTCCGGCAATGGCAGCCGCATCGGCGGTCCAGCCGACATCGAGGAATTCACCCAGTGGATGTGGATCTCGGTCAAGGACCAGGCCACGGCCTACCCGTTCTGAGCGCCAGGCAGGAGAGAATGACCATGAACCTACAAGGCAAGACCATTGTCATCACAGGCGCCTCGTCGGGCATTGGCGGGGAAGTCGCGCGCCTTGCCCGCTTCTCGGGCGCCCGCGTTATCGGCATGGATCGCAATGACCCGCTCATCACGCTCGATGGCTTCGTCAAGGCAGACCTTGGCGATCCCGCCAGCATCGATGCCGCCATTGCAGCCCTGCCGGAGACATTCGACGGGCTGGTGAACGCCGCGGGCGTTCCCGGCACCGCCGACAAGGAGCTGGTCGCGCGGGTCAACTATCTTGGCCTCCGTCACCTGACCGAGGGTGTGGTTGATCGCCTGACCCCTGGCGCTTCAATCGTCAACTTCGCCTCTGTTCTCGGTGGAGAGTGGCAACAGCGACTGGATTTGCACAAGGCGCTCGCGACAACCGGCAGCTTTGCCGAAGGCGCGTCCTGGCTGTCGGCCAATCCCGTCCAGCAGGAGACCTGCTACCAATATTTCAAGGAAGCACTGATCGTCTGGACCTTTGCCCAGGCCCAGCAGTGGTTTCTGGAACACGATATCCGCATGAACTGCGTTGCGCCGGGGCCCGTCTTCACCCCTATCCTGGGCGACTTCGTAGCCATGCTGGGGGAGGAGCGCGTCGCCAATGATGCGCCGCGCATGAAGCGCCCCGGGTTCGGAGATGAAATTGCTCCACCCGTGGCCTTCCTCCTCTCCGATGCCGCCCGCTGGATCAACGGGATCAACCTGCCGATCGATGGCGGGTTGGCCTCCACCTACGTTTGAGGTGGCGACATGTCCAAGGAACAGCTCGACTTCATCCTCAGGCTCAGCGCGGAAAACCCGCCCCCGGCCAATGCCACGCCGCCGCAGATGCGCGAATGGTTCGAGGCCATTAACGCCCAGACCCCGATAGCCGAAGGGGCGATGATCGAGACGATCTCGGTGGGCCCCTGTCCAGCCGAACTCATCCGCCTGCCGGGCGGCGACGAAAGCAAGCTGGTGATCTACTACCATGGCGGCGGCTTCCTCTTCGGTTCACCCCGGTCGCATCGGACCATCGCCACCCACCTGGCAAAGGCCAGCGGCGCAACAGTGCTCAGCGTCGACTACCGGCTGGCGCCCGAGCATCCGGCGCCAGTGGCCCATGACGACGCCTATGCCGCCTATCTCTGGGCGCTGGACCACGGCTATCCGCCGCTCTCGATCGTCCTGAGCGGTGACTCCGCCGGCGGCAATCTGGCACTGAGCACGGCGGTGCGGGCGCGGGACGATGGTGTCCCTCTCCCATCCTGCCTGGTGCTGATGTCCCCGGCTCTGGATCTGGCAAGTGATGGGGAATCACACCGCACCCTGGCTGATGCGCCACTGGTCAATCGGGAACTGATGGGCCTTTTCAACGCCGTCTATATCGGCGCCGGCGACCTCCGCTCACCCCAGGTGACACCATTTTACGGCGACGTCTCCGGCCTGCCGCCGGTGCTGGTCCATGTCGGCTCCTGGGAATTGCTGCGCGACGACAGCATCACCATCGCCGAACGCATCAATGCCTCGGGTGGCAGCGCCGCACTCAAGGTGTGGGAGGGCATGTGCCATTCCTGGCAGCTCTTCGCGCCCATGCTGGAGGAAGGCATGGCTTCAATTGAGGAGGCCGGCGCCTTTGTGCGCCGACACATCATCTGAGCTTTTCGACCGTGTGGACCGGTTGGGAGGCCGGTTCGCCAGACGCTCACTATCCAAGGGAGGAAAATATGAGCATCTACAAGACCCTTAGCAGCAAGGGTGTCACCCGGCGCGGCTTCATCAAGGGGGCAGGGGCCCTTGCCGGTGGCGCGGCGGCAGCCCTTACCGTGCCTGCCAGCGTCCGATCCGCCTTTGCCCAGGGTGACGACGTGATTCGTGTGGGCTTTGTCGGCCCGCGCTCAGGCCCGCTGGGTGTGTTCGGCGAAGGCGATGCCTTCCTCGTCGAGCAGTTCAACAGCCACATGGCGGATGGCGTGCAGGTGGGCGAAAAGCGCTATGGCATCCAGCTGGTGCTGGCCGACACCCAGTCCGATCCGGTGCGCGCCAGCCAGGTCGCCAAAGACCTGATCAATGGCGAAGCCATCGACCTGATGCTGGCTTCCTCGACGCCTGAAACCGTCAACCCGGTGGCCGATGCCTGCGAAGCTGCGGGCGTGCCATGCCTCAGCACCACCGCGCCTTGGGAGTCGTTCTATTTCGGCCGCGGCGCCAAGCCGGGCGAGCCCTCTCCGTTCAAATGGACCTACCACTTCTGCTTTGGCGTGGGCAATTTCGCCAAGCTCTATGCCGACCAGTGGACCAAGGTGGAGACCAACAAGACGGTCGGCGTGCTGTTGCCCAATGATGCCGACGGCAATGCCATTCGCGGCCTGCTGCTCCCTGAACTTGAAAAGGCCGGCTTCACCATCGTTGATCCGGGTCCATACGAAAACGGCACCGCAGACTTCTCCACTCAGATCAACCTGTTCCGCGATGAAGGCTGCGAGATCTTCAACACTTTCCCCTTTCCGCCCGACTTCCCGGTGTTCTGGCGCCAGGCGGCACAGAAGGGGCTGGCCCAACAGATCAAGATCTGCCAGCTCGCCAAGGCCGGCCTGTTCCCGGCCGAGCTCGAGGCCATGGGATCGCTCGGCTATGGCCTGCATGCCGGGGCCTATTGGCACAAGCTCTTCCCGTTCAGCTCGCCATCGACCGGCATGAGCAGCCGCGTCATCGCAGAGGGCTACGAGGTCAGCGTGGGCAAGCAGTGGAACCAGCAGGTGGGCGCCAATGCCTCGTTGCTCGATGCTGCCGTGGCTGCCCTGGCCAGCTCCGGCAATCCCAAGGACAAGACTGCACTGGCCCAGGCTCTCTCCGTGCTCAAGGCGGAAACCGCCGTCGGCCCGATCGACTTCACGGCCGGCCCGGTGCCCAATTGCGCCACGACCGGCGTCGTGGGCGTGCAATGGGTCAAGGCCAGTGAAGGGGCCTGGGAATACGATCTCAACATCGTCTCCAATGCCGATCATCCCTTCGTGCCGACCACGGCGGACATGACCGCCTATACGTTGCAGGGCTGACCATGAGTACGGGCCCGACGACTGACCAGCCCATGCTCGAGGGCAGCGGCATCGAAAAATACTTTGGTGCCTTCAGGGTACTGAAGGCCGTCGACTTCTCGGTCGCGCCCGGTGAGGCGGTTGGCATCGTCGGCCCCAATGGCGCCGGCAAGACCACACTGTTCGGAGTTCTGGCGGGGGCGCTCCCCCCCTCCGCCGGGACGGTGCGGTTTGCCGGCACCGATCTGACCGGCACCGGAGCGGCGTCCCGGTGCCGGTCGGGCATTGCCCGCACCCACCAGGTGCCGCGCCCCTTCCTGGGCATGTCCGTATTCGAGAACACGCTGGCGGCAGCCCAGTTCGGGGCAGGTCTAGCTGGTCGCGACGCGGAAGATCGCGCCGCCCAGGCGCTGGAGCGTACGGCGCTTCTGCATCACGCCAATCGCCCGGCGGCGGCGCTGGGCCTGCTCGACCGCAAGCGGCTCGAACTGGCCCGTGCCCTGGCCACAGGGCCGCGTGTCATTTTGCTCGACGAGATCGGGGGCGGACTGACCGAAGCGGAATTGCAGTTGCTGATCGCACTGGTCAACGAGCTCAAGGCCGATGGGCTGACCATCGTGTGGATCGAACACATTCTGCACGCTCTGCTCAAAGTCATTGACCGGTTGGTCTGCATGAGCGGCGGCGAAATCATAGCGGAGGGCCGGCCCGAGGCAGTGATGGCCGATCCCGAGGTGCGACGGGCTTATCTGGGGGGAGCGGTGTCTTGACCATGCTGGATGTGAAGAATCTGGTTGCCGGGCACGGCCTCCTGACCGCGGTGCGGGATGTTGACTTCAGCATCGGCACCGGCGAGGTCCTCGGGATCATCGGTGCCAACGGGGCGGGCAAGACAACGTTGTTTCGCACCCTCGCCGGCGTGCATCCGGCACATTCAGGCAGCATTCTGCTCGACGGCCGCGACGTCACTGCGCTTTCGGCCTCCCGTCGCGTTGCCCAGGGCATCGCCATGGTGCCCGAGGGGCGGCGGTTGTTCGTTGACATGAGCGTGCGAGAAAACCTGCTGGTGGCGGGGGAGAACGGTCGCAAAGGCGGCTGGACGCTGACCAGCGTGCTCGATGCCCTGCCATCGCTCAAGCCCCTGCTCGGCGTCGCCACCGGCGGCCTTTCGGGCGGTCAGCGGCAGGCCGTGGCGATCGGACGGGCATTGATGAGCAACCCCAAGGTGCTGCTGCTCGATGAAGTCTCGCTTGGGCTCTCTCCAGTGGCCATCGAAGGGCTCTACGAACAATTGGCCGGGCTCAGGCAACGGGGCGATACGGCCATGATCGTGGTCGAACAGGATCTCGATCGGGCCATGGAATTTTCCGACCGCGTGCTGTGCATGCTCGAGGGTCGCATCGTGCTCGAGGGACAGCCGCGGGCGCTCGGCAGGCAGGCCATCACAGAGGCCTATTTTGGGCTCAAATCAGCGGAGGTCGCACATGCTTGATGCACTGCTCCAGGGAATTCTGCTCGGGGGCTATTATGCCATCCTGGCTGCCGGTCTGTCGCTCATGTTCGGCGTCGTCCGCTTCATCAATCTGGCGCATGGCGACCTCGCCATTCTGGGCGCCTATCTGGTGCTCCTAGTGGTTGAGGTTCTGGGGCTTTCCCCCTGGCTCGCGCTGGCAGTGGCCGTGCCTGCCATGGCGCTATTGGGCTGGGTGCTGCAGGCGACCCTGTTCGCTCGCACGGCAAAGGGCGGCTTTCTCCTGCCGCTTCTGACCACATTTGGCCTGGGCGCCGTGCTGCAGAACGGCCTTTACGGCCTGTTCGGCTCGGATACCAAATCCCTGGGCAACCATATCGGCAATCTCTCATGGGCCAGTTGGCAATTGCCCTTCGGCATCAGTGTCGGCCAGCTTCCGGTCATTACCTTTTGCGTGGCGGTCGCCGTGCTCGGCGTGCTGCAACTTGTGTTGAGCTTCTCTCGCCTGGGCCGGGCCATCCGCGCTACTTCCAGCGATCCCGAAGCGGCCGAGCTCAGCGGCATTGATGCTCAATCGGTGCATCGCGCGGCCGCCGCCATCGCCTTTGCCCTGGCGGGGCTGGCCGGCGCTTTCCTGGCCATGCGGGCCCAGATCAATCCCTATGCCGGCCCCGCCCAGCTGATCTTTGCGTTCGAGGCCGTGGTCATCGGTGGCATCGGCTCGCTCTGGGGCACCTTGATCGGCGGCATCGTTTTGGGCGTCGCGCAAAGCCTGGGCGCCACGGTTTCGGCCCAGGGCTTCCAACTGGCCGGACATCTGGTGTTCCTGATCGTTCTGGGCGCCCGCCTCTACCGCGCTCGGGGCCACCGACAGGGCCGGTGGTACAACCTGTTCCGCCTGCCCGTCCTCCCGTCACGACGAGCCGGAGCAACCACCAGTCAGGCAATCAGCGAGGGCCGGTCATGATCACGTCAATCCTGGACCGATTGAACCGGCGGCACCGCATCACGGCCATTCTGGCCATGGGCGGGCTCGTGGCGCTTGCCCTGCTGCCGGCCCTGGCGGGCGGACTTGTCATCGACAAGCTGACCACCTTGTTCATCTACATCCTCCTGGCGGTGATGTGGAACCTCCTGGCCGGCTATGCCGGGCTGGTCTCGGTCGGCCAGCAGGCCTTTTTCGGCCTCGGCGGCTACTTCGCCCTGCGCCTGGTCGAGGCCGGCATGCCCCCCTATTTGGCGCTGGTGGCGGGAGCGATGGGGAGCGCCGTGGTCGCGGTGCCCATTTCCACCTATGCTTTGCGCCTCAAGGGTGGCGAATTTGCCATCGCCATGTGGGTGATCGCCGAAGCGCTGCGCATCGTGGTGATGTTCGATCCCCTGGTGCAGGGGGAAACCGGCACCTCGCTGTTGGCGCTCAATGCCCTCGACCCTGATTTGCGCCGCAACCTGACCTATTGGCTGGGACTGGGCAGTCTGGCCCTCATGCTTGCAGCCACCATCTGGCTGTTGCGCGGCCGTTTCGGAGCCGCGATACAGGCGATCCGTGATGACGAAGAGGCCGCGTCGTCCATCGGTATCAATGTGATGCGGATCAAGCAGTTGACCTTCGTGCTGGCGGCCTTCGGCTGCGCATTGGCCGGGACAATCTGGCTGGCCAGCGCCATCACCTTCCTGCCCCGCACCAATTTCGGGGTGCAATGGACGGTGTTCATGCTGTTCATGGTTCTGGTGGGGGGCTTGAGGACCTTCGAAGGACCAATCCTGGGTGCCATCGTCTTTTTCCTGATGCAGGAGTTATTCGGTGACCTGGGCGTCTGGTACCTGGCCGGGCTGGGTGTCATCGCCATTGGCTTCGCCCTTCTCCTGCCGGACGGGCTATGGGGCATCTGGCGCAAGCGCACGGGCATCGATCTGGTGCCGGTGGGCAAGACATTCCGTAATCCGCCGTCGGAGGGCCTAGCGCCGGATAGCCGCCCGGCCTCCTGAGGCTCGCCCCATTGAGAGCGTATTCCACCGCGCCGGCAAGGAGCCTTGCCAGTTGACGCACTGGCAAGGGCATGGAAAAGCGTGGCCATCCGGCCCCGTGGGGCGAAGCTGACCGGAGCGGGACCTGATCCATGGCGATGCATATTGCCCTGACATTCGACGACAATTTCTGGGCGCCGGCCTTTGCCACCATGCGCTCGGTCTGCCTGTTTACCCCGGGGCGCGAAGAGCTGGTCTTTCATCTGTGCCATCGCACCCTGACGCCCGAACACAAGGCCGATCTTGAGGCGATCCGGGACGAGTTTCCGGTCACTCTGGTCTGGCACGCGCTGGACCAAATGGAGATGTTCACCGACATTGCCGCGCGCATGCCGGAAAGTGAACGCTTCCCCTCCATCGTTTATGCGCGGCTGTTGATTGACCGGCTGGTTGGTGACGATGTCGAGCGCGTCCTCTATCTCGATTGCGATACCCTGGTGCGCGATAGCGTCAAAAAGCTGTTCGACCTCGATCTGGAGGGCAACGCCATTGCAGCCGTGCGCGACATCGCCGCTGCGCAGATAACCAGCGGGCGGGACATGCGCAAAAACCGGGACATCTTCGACCCCGCCGACTACTATTTCAATTCCGGTGTAATGCTGATCGATGTCCGGCGCTGGCGCGAAGCGCGCATCATCGAGAAAATGGAGGAACTGCACCAGGCCGGGATCATGCAGCGCATCTATTATGATCAGGACCTGCTGAACCTGACCTTCAAGGGCCAATGGCTCAGCCTGCCCTGGCGCTGGAACACGATCGATTCCGTGCCTGCCCATGAAAGCCTCAACCCGGCAATCATTCATTATACGGGCGACAACAGCCCCTGGCATCTGCTCTCGACCATGCGGCCCAGCGTGGCCTTTGCCCGGGTCTATCGCCACACCATGACCAATGCCCTGTTCTACCGCTACGCCCGGCATCGCTGGAAACGCTGGTGGCTGAAAAAATTGCGGCTGGCGCGTTAGGTCACAGAAGCTGGGTCAAGCCCTTCGGCGGCGCAAAGTGCCGCAAGCGCACTGCCCTTGGCCGGCAGCGGCAGGCCGGCGCGGCCGCGATCGGTCAACTGGCTACGCCAGAGATGAACGCCCAGAGTCTCGGGCGTGATGGCTGCGTCCAGGCTGGAGCCGGACCGCATCAGGGCCGGAATGCCCTCATAGGGCACAGGATAGAAGGTTTCCGCGGGCCGGACCATCGAGGTCAATCCGTGCTTGGCGACATAATGGGTCAGAGCCATGGGCCCGGTGGCGCCATATTGCATGTGCTCGGGCGACACCCGGTCGCCCACCAGGCGTCTCAAGGCTACTTCCAGGCGCCGGATCGGGCGCAGATGTGGCTCGAAGAGCGGGCGCTTGTCATACTCGAAAATGGTCAGGAGATCGGCGAGCAGGGGTGCCTCGGCCGGAATGTGCAGTACCGCGCCATTGACCGATCCGGGCCGCTCCCAGGCGAACAGGTAATCAGGCGGGCCCTCGATGGCACGGACGCAATAGATGTCGAGATCGGCATAAATCCCCAGCCTCGCGCGCATCACCGCATAGCGAAAATGGTCCGAGAACACGCCCGGCGTGCCCTTGCCCTTGTAGAATACGAGTCGTTCGCGCGGCAGCAGTTCGGCCGCATTGCGCCATTCCGCCCCATCGGGCAGGTTTTCTATGGCGTCATAGGAGTAGACCCGGACGGGGTGCCCGCGTTTGACGAAAGAGGTGATGCACAGCACTTCCAGCCAGCTCAGCGGCCCGTGCCAGAAACTGATGATCGGTGGCAGGCTCATGCTGGGCTCAATTCCTTGGGGTCGAGCGCATCTAGCATGGAGCCGCAAAAGAGAAAACCGCCGCACCCATCAAGGTACGGCGGCAAGGTCTTGCATGGGATCGTCTTCTTGGCGGACCTAGTTGGCCGGCGCGCGACGCCGGTATTCCGAAGCGATGTAGAGCACGGCAAGGGCGAATACCGCGCCGATGCCCACCTGCAGCCAATCGAATTTTTGCAGGAAATCGGTGACGAACAGAGCTGCATTGAACGGCTCCTGACCTTCGAACACGCGGTCGAGGTGGTCGGTGGAAACCGGCAGTTGCGAACGATAGTCCAGATAAGCCCAGGTGCGCGTGGCAAACGGATGCAAGCCGCCCAGTGTGACCCATTCCAGGGCCGAGACCACCGTGGGCAGCAGCAGCGACAGCGGGATCGCCCAGCGTCCCACCACGCTCCCCAGGGCGCCCACCAGCGCCATATAGGGCAGGTACCAGAGCAGCCCGCAGACCAGCACGACCAGGAACACCAGGGCCATCTGGCCGTAAATGCCCACAATGGCGCCGAGCAGGCTGGCATTGCCAAGCCCTGCAATCATGGTGGTGACATAAGCCACGCCGAACATCAGCAGGATGCTGATCAACGCCACGGCAAACACCGCACCGGGCAGCAGTGTCAGCGCTGCAGTGAGCTTGCTCAGCAGCACCTTGAAGTCGGTCACCGGCATCGACTTCCAGAACAGCATGGCATTACTGCGCTTGTCGGCGGCAAAGCCATCCGCACAATAAAAGAACAGGACAAAGCCGAGATAGGCCAGCCAGGCGCCCGAGAGACCGGCAAAGCCGGCCTCGAACACCCAGGTGGGCACGACGGTCATCAACTGGCCCGAAAAGCGCGTGTCGAGCCTGTCGACGCTGAAGGCCAGGAGGGTCAGGGTGAATACCACGCCCACCAGCACCAATGGCGCAATGAAGAATGCACCACGATGCTCGATGAATTCACGGTGGATGAGAGCGAAGAAAGCCTTCATCGGGCGGTCTCCGGATTGGCGGTGGGCCGCTGCATCAGCGCCACGAAGAGATCGGATATGGTGGGCGTGGAAATCCGTCCCAGCGGTTCGAGTTTCTCCCGTTCGACCCCGTCGAAGATGAGCACGGTCTGTCCAAAGCGCGTTTCCTCATAAACGGGCCCGAGTTCGCGAGCCTGGGCCTGCGCCTCGGCGCTGTCGACCACGAGCTGGGTGAACTTCTCGCTGACTGTCTCCATCTGCATATGGAGGATCATCTCGCCATCGCGGATGAACATGATGTCGGAGAGCATGAACTCGATCTCGTCCACCTGGTGGGTGGTGATGATCAGCGTCCGCTCCTCGGTCATGTAGTCTTCGAGCAACCGGCGATAAAAGCGCTTGCGATAGGTGATGTCGAGCCCCAGCGTGGGCTCGTCGAGCACCAAAAGCTTGGCGTCGATTGCCATTACCACTGCCAGATGCAGCTGCGCGATCATGCCCTTGGACAGGGTGCGAATTTTCATTTCGGGCCGGATATCGGTGCCCTCAAGGAATTGCCGCGCCTTGTCCTGGGAAAAATTGGGGTGAATGTTGGTCAGCAGCGCGAACAGCTCCCGCACCCGCAGGAAGCGCGGCAGGCTCGCCACATCGGAAATGAAGGCCACGTTCTCCATCAGCTTGGCGCGGCGGGCGAAGGGGTCCTCGCCCAGGACGCGGATTGTGCCCTCATAGGAGGTCAGGCCCAGCATGGCGTTGAGCGTGGTGGTCTTGCCTGCGCCATTGTGTCCCACCAGTCCATAGATGCGGCCGGCCGGAATGTCGAAATCGAGCCCGTGCAAAATCTGCTTGCGGCCGAAGGACTTGGTCAGCCCGCGGGCAGAAACGATCGGGTCGGCGGAAACGGAAAGCTCACTCATTTGGTCTGCCCTTCGCGCTTGGTGTCAGTGTCGATCAGATCCCGGAGATCGAGATCGAGTGCCTTGATCTGCGCCGCGATGCGCGGCCAGTCTTCCTTCAGAAATTTCTCGCGTTCATGAGCGAGCAATTGCGCCCGCGCCCCGCTGGTAACGAACATGCCCAGTCCCCTGCGTTTCTCCACCACGCCGATATCGACCAGGGCCTCGAAGGCCTTGGTGACCGTCAGCGGATTGACCGAAAGGTCCCCGGCAATCTGGCGCACCGAGGGCAATGCCTCGCCTTCTGCCACCTGTTGCCGGAGGATCATTTCGATCAGCCGCTGCCGGATCTGTACGAAGATCGGCTGGCTGGCGTGAAAATCATCCATGTGTCTTGCCTATCTAGTGTGCTAGATATGTAGCACACTAAACGGGTGAGTCAACAGCTTTCATTTGGCGTGCGAAAACCGCCCGGCTGCCGGGGCTTTGCAGGGAAAAAGGCAGATTCCGGCCAGGCGGCCGGAAATCAGGCGGGAACGGTTTCGCGGATGCGGGCGCCGGCCGGGATTGTCGGCGGCGCGGCATTGAGCTGTTCGATGGCAAAGCCCGCGGCGGCCTTGTAGCGTGCCATGAAAGCGGTGCGCTCGGCCTCGGGGATAATTGCGTCGATATCGTCAAAGATGCCGCCGCAGCGCTCATCCACCATGTTGAGCAGGCCAAAGGGCCCGGCCCCCCGATTGCGCAGGATCAGCTCGGACACCGGTCCGCACAGCTTCTGGTCATAGGCGGCCAGGGCATCGGCATTGACACCATGGGCAAGCATCATGGCCCCCAGGGTGCGGGCATCGATGATGGCCTGGCTGGCTCCGTTCGAGCCGGTGGGATACATGGCGTGGGCGGCATCGCCCATCAGCGCCACCGGGCCATCCTGCCAGGTTGGGACCGGATCGCGATCGATCATCGGATTTTCATAGGCAATGTCGGCCCGGGCCAAGAGGTCCGGAACGTCGAGCCAGTCATAGCGCCAGTCGGCGAAATGATGCGCGAACTCGGCAATTTCGACGCGGCGGAACCAGCCTGCGTTCTTCCAGCCCTCGGAATTGTCCAGGGTCAGTTCGGCGATCCAGTTGGTGACTGCCAGCCCGGTCTCGGGATCGACCGGGGAAATGGGATAGAAGACGATGCGGTGGCGATGGCTGCCCAGGCCCACAAAGGACGAGCCGGTGCGGATGGGTTTGGCCAGCGTCGTGCCGCGCCACATCACCGCGCCACCCCAGTGGATGGGCGGCTGATCGGGATGCATTGTGGCGCGCACCTGGGAGTGAATGCCGTCGGCACCGATCAGCAGGCCCCCGGTCACGGTCCGCGTTTGCCCGTTTGCATCGCGAATATCGGCATCGACCGTGCCATCGGCATTGCGCTGATAGCCGGTAACCTCCTGGCCCAGCTGGATGCTGTCAGCACCGGCGCGGGCCAGAAGCGTGTGATAGAGCAGCATGTGCAGCTGCCCGCGATGCACCGAATATTGCGGCCAGTTATAGCCCGCCAGCAGCCCGCGCGGCTCGGAATAGATGTCAGCGCCATTGCGCCCGACCAGGGCCCATTCCCGCGAGGGCACGCCGACCTTGTCCAGGTCTTCAGCGCCCAGGCCCAGATCGAACAGCTCGCGCACCGCATTGGGCTGGATATTGATGCCGACCCCCAGCGGAGCCAGTTGGCGCACCGATTCATAGACGGTGAAGGGGACTCCGATCTGGTGCAGCGTCAGGGCCAGTGCCAGCCCGCCAATACCGCCGCCCGCAATCAGCACCCGATCCTGCGTCATTTGGATTTCCCCCAGCCCTTGCCCTTGTCGGGCGCGTTGCCGGGTGGTTTATTCAATCAATCCGGGCTTGTCCAATATCGCGGCGTTCAGCCCACGGCGTAAAGCTCGATCTGCACGGCACTCTGCAGGCGTGCACCCGTGCCTACGAACATGGTGCGGTTGATCCAGTCATATTTAGGATGGCCTGTGCTCAGCCGCGCCGCGGTGCGCATGTAATAGCTCTCAGGCGGGCAGACTTCGCCGGCGGCCAGCCGGGCGATGATCTCGGGTGGGCCATGGCGAAACCCGAAATTCTCGATCTCAATCAGCGCCCCGTCATCGGTCTCGAAGGCGTAACGCGCATCCAGCTCGGCCGCACCGCCGTCGAAAACGCGCTGCCAGTCGGCGCCGAAGTCGAGAATGGTGCCGGAAATGTCCGGCCCCGAGACCTTGCCGCCACGAATGGGAATCACGCGCTTGTTGGCCGCATGCACATCGCCAATCAGCATCGGCTTGGACAGCGCTACCTCCAGGGTACAGAAATGGGTGAGCGTGGGTGCAGGCAGCAGGGGCACGTTTCTTGTCCTTGGATCAGATGGTCTTTGCTGGGCCAAGACTTGTCATGCCAGGACGGCAAAGCCAAGCGCGGTCGAGTGGGTCGCCTCGAGCTGGCCACTGATGCAGGGCGGAGAACAGGATCTGAAACTGGCGGCACAGGAGAATGGCGGAGAGAAAGGGATTCGAACCCTTGAGACGGTTCCCCGCCTACACACTTTCCAGGCGTGCGCCTTCGACCACTCGGCCACCTCTCCGCATCGCTTCGGCCCGGTCTGGAAAAGCCGGGGTCGCGGCTCCCAAAGGGGCCGCTGCGAGCGAGGCGCAATATACTCATCATCGTTTGCGGCGCAAGGGATCACTTTGGCGCGCCCCCGATTGTTTTTGCCGGTGCCGCGCACGATATCGAAAAGGTCACCGGCTTGCCGCTTGGCCCGCCGCATGGCACAAGGCAATAACGTCTGCAGCGGAACGAACCAGGCCGGTTCGACTTGTCAGGTCAGGCACGGGAAACACAAATGCGGCTTGTCTTGAGAATATTGGGCACCTGGCTCATTGGCCTGGCGCTTATTCTGCTTGTAATCGACGGGACCAAATCACTGGCGGCCAATGCGCTTGTCTTTGCCAGCCTGGGCGAGGTCTGGACACAATTGCATACACCAAGCCTTGAAGCGGTCACCAACTTCTTCGAGAGCCGGTTCTTTGCCGACCTGCTCGATGCAGCCATGCGCGCGCTCCTGACCTATCCCGCCTTTGCCGTGCTCGGCGTGCCCGGCATAGTCATTGCGCTGCTCGGCCGCCGCCCGCGCCGTGAGCGCTTCCTGCGCCAGGAACAGATCTGATGGCACGGGCCCGGCCGTAACCGGTCAAGGGCCGCAACCGAATAGAGGGCTGAAAGGAGCAACCAATGTTCTTCCGTCAAAAGCCGACCACAATTCCCACCGCCGCCGACGCGCTGCCGGGTCGCGACCAGGTCATGCCCGTGGCGCCCGAGCATTTCGTCAATGGCGCGGCACTCAAGGGGCCCTATCCCGCCGAGGCCGAGACCATTTACTTTGGCCTTGGCTGTTTCTGGGGCGCCGAACGCCTGTTCTGGCAATTGCCGGGCGTAATAGTCACCGCCGTGGGTTACCAGGGCGGGCACACCCCAAACCCGACCTATGAGGAGGTCTGTTCGGGGCGCACCGGGCACACAGAGGCGGTCATGGTGGTCTATGACCCGAAAAGGATCAGCCTGGACAGCCTGCTCAAGACCTTCTGGGAGGAGCACGACCCCACCCAGGGCATGCGGCAGGGCAATGATGTGGGCACCCAATACCGCTCGGCCATCTACACCACCACGCCCGAACAGGCCCAAACCGTGGCGGCCAGTCGCGCGGCCTATCAGCGGGCACTTGACCAGAGGAGGCTCGGGCCGATCACCACCGAGATCGCCGCCGCCGGCCCCTTCTACTTTGCTGAGACCTACCATCAGCAATATCTGGCCAAGAACCCCAATGGCTATTGCGGGCTGGCGGGCACCGGCGTTTCCTGCCCAATCGGCACGGGCGTTGCGGCCCATTAGGTCTATCCAGGTTAATCCAGCAGAGGCGTCCCTGCGCTTGGGGCGCCTCTGTTTGTCTCAGGGCAGGATCGCATAGACCCTGAGTGGCCCGTCCAGCGATACATCCTCGAGCCAGTCCGGCAGCGTGCCGGCGGCAAAGTGGCTGACAAGGCTGTCCGGCTCCTCAAGGCCCGCGCCGCGCATTTCGGGCATGGCGGGGCAGGTGACAACCAGGCCCAGCCCACGCTCGCTGGCGATGCGCCGGGCCTCGTCCTGTGGCTGGTTGAAGAACGCAAAGGCATCCAGCACGCCCCGCTCATTGCGGTGATAGGGCGCGGCCACAACCGCATGTGGCGTTTCCAGCAGCAGATGTGCGCCCAGGTCGATCGGGCTCATGATCCGCTCGGGCGGCAGACCGCGCAAGTCGACAAAGGCCTCCCCCACGAGGCAGGGCAGTTTGTTGGCCCGCGTTGCACGCACGACATCGGCCCGCCCATCGGGCAGGGCATTGACGACAAGCGATACCACCAGGCTCAGAACGATGCCGGAGAATACCAGCCAGGTGCCCACCAGAACGAGGGCCGGCCCGAGGCCTGGACGGGAGGTATAAATTGCGCGGGCGCGCACGATCAGCCAGGCCGCAGCGGGAATGGCGGGCAAAATGGCCAGCCGCGCGCCGCGAATCTGCGCCAGCATGATCAACATGGTGCAACTCAGGAACACGACCAGCGTTAGCCAGCCCAAGCGCTGGCCTGGCGCCTTGCGCCAGGCCAGGACCGCGCCCGCCAGGCCCAGGAAAACCGGCGCACCCACCGTGATGGCATAGGCAGGCAATTCGGGCAGCGAGCTATGCCAGGGTTTGGCCTCGATGATGGCGGCAATCCAGTTCTCCTGCAGCCAGGGATCGAGCGAGGCATAAGGCCCGCCCAGGCATTGCGGATAAACCAGGATGACGATCATGCCGCAGGCCAGGCCGAGCACCGCCAGCAGTGCCAGCCGCATCATGGCACGGCGTGGTGCGGGCAGCAGCGAAACCACGGTGAAGGCGGCGCCCACCAATAGTCCGGCCAGTACATAGACCGGCGAGATCATGTCGCATGCAGCCTCGAGCCAGCGGCCCGGCGGGCGGGCCAGCATCAACAGCCCGGTGAGTCCTCCGCCCAGCCCCAGGCCGAAGCGCCTGAGATTGGCCGCACGCCCGGGGTCGGCAACATAGGCCAGACCGAAGGCCAGTATGGCGGCCACCAGCACGGGCATGGCCTCAAGGGCAACCGACAGCGCCAGCGCCGCTGCAAGTCCGGCAATCCAGGCCGCAGCGGGACGGCGCAGGGCGACCAGGGTCGCCAGCAGCGTGCTCATCGTCACAAGGGTGATGATGTTGTGGTGATCGATCCGGCCGGGAGAGAATTCGGCAAGGATGGCGGGGCTGAGAATGGGCAGGAGCAGCCCTGGCAGCAATCCGGCTCGGCCCACCAGTTCGAGCGTCGCCCTGGTACTGAGCCAGAGCAGGATACCCAGCAGCAGCAATGGCCAGATCGTCCCGGTGACAAGCTCTGCCTGCACCGGGTCGGCGAATAATCGCGCCAGCCACAACAGGGCGGCTATGGGCAGATCCACCAGCCGTGACCAGTGGATTTCGGCGCCGAACGGGGTATTGAGCCGGTGCTGCACCAGATCGTACCAGCCCTGGCCATTGAGAAAGTCGCGCACCACCACCATGCGCATGGCATCGTCAGTGTCGAGAAAGAGCGGCGTGCCCGCGCTGCCATAGAGGCTGCGCCACAATTGGGTGGCCGCCACCAGCGCCCAGATGCAGACCAGCCACAACCAGTCCTTGCGGCCAAGCGTGATGGGGGGCTGATCCGGCATGCTCGTGGTTTCCTTCAATCGGTCCGAGACCATGGCCCTGCAGGCGTTAAGGAGGGGTGCAGTGGAACTGCGGCGTGGCCGTGTCGAACCTCTTGTATTATGATGGGATCGGAGGATCACGCCATGAACCAGCCAACTCCGCTCGGCCCCATTGGCCAGATCGCTCGAACGGTCGGGGATATTGCGGCGGCCAAGGCCTTTTATGGCGATCTGCTTGGTTTGCCATTGCTGATCGAAGCCGAAGGCATGGCTTTTTTCGATGCCAATGGGGTGCGGCTCTATTTGCAGCAGAGCCAGGAGGCGGGCGCCGAATCGATCCTTTATTTCACCGTTGCCGATATTGCGGCCGCCCATGCTGATTTGACGGCCAAAGGCGTCAGCTTTCTGCGGCCCCCGCACATGGTGCACCGGCACGCCGATGGAACGGAGGAGTGGATGGCCTTTTTTGCCGACCCCGAACAGCGCCCCTTGGCGCTGGTGGCACGGTTGCCGTCCGGCTCCGCCGCGCGCTGAGTTTCGCTTGTCGCGCTAACCACTTGCCAACCATTGCCGGGTCAAGATGCGCCCGGATGCAGGGTCTGCGCAGTGGACGCGAAAATAAACAAGATCTGGACTTTGCCGGGAACGGATCCGGTCAAGGCACTGGCGCCTATCCGGCGCCTGGTGTTGGCCGCCTTTCTTGGCGCGTTCCTCGCTGGAGCCTTCCTCATCGCCTCGGCTATCCACGTCATGCAGACCACAGATAGCCTCTCCATGGCCGAGGAGCGTGCCCGCGCCGCCCATATCGCCGATATCCTGGTCGGTTTGCCCGAGACCCAGGTCCTGCCTGCCGTGGAACGGCTGGGTCCCATTGCTGGCCTGCAGGGTCTGGCCCTTGCCGACAAACCGGCCCAGGGGGAATTCGAGCAATCCTTGCCGCTGTTATCTGGTCCACTTGGCGGCCAGTTTCTGACCTGGCGTGCTGACCGGCCGGGCCTCTTCCTCTTTACCAGCTTTGCCCCGTCGCGAGTGCCGCTGTTGCTGGCGCTGATCAGCGTCGTGCTCGGCTGCCTGATCGCCATGCTGCGTCATGTGCGGCGCACCGAGAATGAGCGGATCACGGCGCAGCGCCAGGCCATGCGCGACCATCTGACCGGCCTACCCAACCGCCTCGCGCTCGAAAGCGAACTGGCCCGGCTTGCCGCAGGCGAGTGGGACTTTTCCGTGCTCGCCCTCGATCTCGACCGGTTCAAGCCGATCAATGACCTGTTCGGTCACCATGCCGGCGATTTGGCGCTCGTTGAGGTGGCGCAGCGCCTGACCGCGCAATTGCTGCCGGGTGAATTCCTGGCGCGCATTGGCGGAGATGAATTCGTCGCCATTGTGCATCGCGACCGGCAGCGGTCCGATCTGACGCGGCTGGCGCGCGACTGCATCGCCGCCATCGCCGCCCCGCTCACTGCCGTTGGCGGCAACATCAGCGTAGGTGTCAGCCTGGGGATCGTGGAGGATGGGCTCGGTCATCCGGCCCAGGCCCTGCTCAAACAGGCGGATCGGGCACTCTACGAGGCCAAGCGCCTTGATGGCGGTGCCTTCTGCTTTGCCGGTGACAGCCGGACGGAAGCACGGGACGTTGCCGTAACGGATATCGCCATGATGCTGTCGGGCGGGCCGACGATCCAGACCGCCTGACGGGCGCCGTCCTGCCGGTCAGCCGCCGGCCGATCCATTACTGCGTGGCTTGGGCGCCAACCCGTGCATGAAGAGCTGTTCGAGATAGCGCGCTGCATCCTCGAAGCGCCCATCGCCATTGCGGCCCTTGCCCAGAACGGCACGCACCTGCACGTCGAAATCGGCATAGTGCTGCGTGGTTGCCCAGATCGAGAAAATCAGGTGATAGGGGTCGGTTCTGGCCAGCTTGCCCTGGTCCATCCAGGTCAGCAGGATCTGGGCCTTTTCATCGACCAGCGCCTTGAGATCGATCTCGATCATCTCGCTGATGCGTGGTGCGCCCTGCAGCATCTCATTGGCAAAAAGCCGGCTTTCGCGCGGAAAGTCGCGCGCCATTTCCAGCTTGCGCCGGATATAGGAGCGGATCTCAGTGAAGGGGTCGCCATGCTCGTCGAAATCGCGCAGCGGGGCCAGCCAGGTGTCGAGCAGCACGGCAATCAACCGGCGGTGTATCTCTTCCTTGCGGGGAAAATAATAGAGCAGGTTCGGCTTGCTCATGCCGGCCACTTCCGCGATCTGGTCGATGGTCGAGCCGCGAAAGCCATGCACCGAAAACACCTCCAGCGCCGCCTCGAGAATAATGTCCTGCTTTTCCTTCTGGATGCGGGTCAGCGGACGCTGTCGCGCCGGCGGATGGGTGGCAGCCGCCTTGGCGTCGGCCTTGTGCTGCCGTCTTGCGCTGACCAGAGGGTGCTCGGCAGCTTTCAGTTTTTTTGCGGCCATTTTCGCCTTGCGGGAATGTGTAGGGATGCTAACATTTTTCCAACTGGTCAAAATTTCCGGGGTTCAGACCGTCGCGTCAAGACCCAAAAGACGACCGGTGCAGATTCAATGGGAGCGAGAGTTCGTGTCCACTTCATCCAATGTTGCGCCAAACGACCTCAGCGCGTTCTGGATGCCTTTTACGGCAAACCGGCAGTTCAAGAAATCGCCCCGCATGTTCGTGGCGGCCAGGGACATGCACTACACCACTTCTGATGGCCGACAGGTGCTCGACGGCACAGCGGGCCTATGGTGTGTCAATGCCGGGCATGCGCGCCCCAGAATCGTCGAGGCCATTGCCAAGCAGGCAGCCGAACTCGATTATGCCCCTGCCTTCCAGATGGGCCACCCCAAGGCGTTCGAATTGGCCAATCGCCTGGTCGATCTGGCCCCTGACGGGCTCGGCCACGTGCTGTTCACCAATTCGGGTTCTGAATCGGTCGAAACCGCGCTCAAGGTGGCGCTGGCCTATCACAAGGTAAAGGGCGAGGGCTCGCGCACCCGTCTGATCGGCCGGGAACGCGCCTATCATGGCGTCAATTTTGGCGGCATTTCGGTGGGCGGCATCGTCACTAACCGCAAGATGTTCGGCACCCTTCTGACGGGCGTCGACCATATGCCGCACACCCACAATCTCAAGCAGAACGCCTTTTCGCGCGGCCTTCCCGAGCATGGCGCCGATCTGGCCGATGAGCTGGAACGCATCGTCACCCTGCACGATGCCTCCACTATCGCCGCCGTCATCGTCGAGCCCGTGGCCGGTTCAACCGGCGTGCTCATCCCGCCGGCTGACTATCTGAAGCGCCTGCGCGCGATCACCAAGAAGCATGGCATTCTGCTCATCTTCGATGAGGTCATCACCGGCTATGGCCGTCTCGGCACGCCCTTTGGTGCCGACTATTTCGGCGTGGTGCCCGACATCATGGTGACGGCCAAGGGCCTGACCAATGGCGTCATCCCCATGGGCGCGGTCATGGTTTCGGCCGAGATCCACGACACCTTCATGCAAGGACCCGAGCACATGATCGAGTTCTTCCACGGCTATACCTATTCAGGCAATCCGGTGGCCTCTGCGGCGGGCCTGGCGACGCTCGAAACCTATAAGGAAGAGGGCCTGCTCACCCGCGGTGCGGACCTCGCCAAGGCGTGGGAAGACGGATTGCATTCCCTCAGGGGCCTGCCGCATGTCATCGACATCCGCAATATCGGTCTCGTCGGCGCCATCGAGCTCGAGCCCATTGCGGGCCAACCCACCAAGCGCGCTTTCTCGGCTTTCCTGAAAGCCTATGAGCAGGGCCTGCTCATCCGCACCACGGGCGATATCATTGCGCTCTCCCCGCCGCTGATCATTTCGGAAAGCCAGATCGGCGAAATCGTCTCGACCCTGTCGGGCATTCTGAAAACCCTGGATTGAGGAGGCAGGCCTGATGCAGACCATTGAGAATGCCGTCGCCGGCAAGCGCTATGTCTCCTCGGCCACTCGCCGGGTGCCGGTCTTCAATCCGGCCACGGGCGAGCAGAGCGCCGAACTGCCGCTGTCCACCCTGGATGAACTGAACGCGGCGGTTGAAAACGCCAAGCAGGCGCAGGTGGCCTGGGGCAATACCCCGCCCATGAAGCGCGCACGCGTCATGTTCAAGTTCAAGGCGCTACTCGACCAATATGCCGACGACCTGGCCCGCGAGATTTCGAAAGAGCATGGCAAGGTGCATGACGATGCGCTGGGTGAAGTCGCCCGCGGCATCGACTGCGTCGATTTTGCCTGCGGCATCCCGCAGCTCCTCAAGGGCGAGTTCAGCCGCAATGTCGGGCCCTCGATTGACAGCTATTCCGATCGCCAGCCGCTGGGCGTCGTCGCTGGGATCACCCCGTTCAACTTCCCGGCCATGGTGCCGATGTGGATGTATCCGGCGGCCATCGCCTGCGGCAACGCGTTCATATTGAAGCCCTCCGAACGCGACCCGAGTGCTTCAATGCTGGCCTGGAACCTCTTCATGGAAGCCGGGCTGCCCGAAGGCATTCTCAATATCGTCCATGGCGACAAGGAAATGGTCGATGGCATTCTCGACCATCCCGATATCAAGGCCGTCTCCTTCGTCGGCTCCACCCCGATCGCCGAATATGTCTATCAGCGCGGCACTCAGGCCGGAAAGCGCATGCAGGCGCTGGGCGGCGCCAAGAACCACATGGTCATCATGCCCGATGCCGATCTCGACCAGGCCGCCGATGCGCTGATGGGCGCCGGCTACGGCTCGGCCGGCGAGCGCTGCATGGCCATTTCGGTGGCCGTGCCCGTGGGTAAGGACACCGCCGATGCGCTGGTCGCCAAGCTGAAGCCGCGCGTTGAATCGCTGAAGATCGGCCCGGCCACTGACAAGGATGCTGAAATGGGTCCGGTGGTCACCAAGATGCACCGCGACAAGATCCTGGGCTATATCGACTCGGGCGTCGAGGAAGGCGCCAAGCTCGTCGTCGATGGCCGTGGGTTCTCGCTGCAGGGCTATGAAGAAGGCTATTATGTCGGCGGCACTTTGTTCGATCACGTCGAGCCCGACATGAAGATCTACAAGGAAGAGATTTTCGGGCCCGTCCTGTCGGTCGTCCGCCGCGACAGCTTCAAGGATGCGGTCGATCTCATCCATGGCCATGAATATGCCAATGGCACGGCCATCTTTACCCGTGACGGCGATGCGGCCCGCGAATTCGCCGACAAGATCGAAGTGGGTATGGTGGGTATCAACGTGCCGATCCCGGTGCCGGTGGCCTACCATTCCTTCGGCGGCTGGAAGCGCTCGCTCTTTGGCGATCATTCCATCTATGGGCCCGAAGGCATCCACTTCTACACCCGGCTCAAGACCGTCACCACCCGCTGGCCCGCTGGCATCAAGGGCGGCGCCGAGTTCAGCTTCCCGAGCGTGAAGTAGGTGGTCATGGTCAGCGCTACAAAGAAATCGCTGACCACCCGCTCTCTCTCCGGCACGGAGAGGGAATATGGCGACGATACCCCATCCTCCCGGCCCTGCCGTTCGCCCCAGCGCGACGGCGGGGCTTTTTGTTTCGATCAGAACGACGAGTAAGCATCATGACCTCTCCCGGCGAAAACCTTCGGATCAATGGCGACCGGCTCTGGGAGAGCCTGATGGAGATGGCCAAGATCGGGCCGGGGGTGGCCGGCGGCAATAACCGCCAGACCCTCACCGATGCCGACAAGGAGGGTCGCGAGCTTTTCGCCAAATGGTGCGAGGAGGCGGGTCTGACGCTGGGCGTGGATGAAATGGGCACCATGTTTGCCCGCCGCGAGGGCGAAGACCCAAGCCTTGATCCGGTCTATGTTGGTTCTCATCTCGATACCCAGCCGACAGGCGGCAAATATGATGGCGTCCTCGGCGTGCTGGGTGGGCTCGAACTCATTCGCACGCTCAACGATCTCGGCATCAAGACCAGGCGCCCCATCGTCGTCACCAACTGGACCAATGAGGAAGGCACCCGTTTTGCACCCGCCATGCTAGCCTCGGGCGTTTTTGCCGGCATGCATGAGCTCGACTGGGCCTATGACCGCCTTGATGCCGAGGGCAAGCGCTTCGGCGATGAACTCGAACGCATCGGCTGGAAGGGCCCGGAAAAGGTCGGCGACCGCAAGATCCACGCCATGTTCGAACTCCATATTGAGCAGGGCCCGATCCTAGAGGCCGAGGGCAAGGATATTGGCGTCGTGACCCACGGGCAGGGCCTGTGGTGGCTCGAGGTGACACTCACCGGCAAGGAAGCCCATACCGGCTCCACCCCGATGAACATGCGCGTCAATGCCGGGCTGGGCATGGCCCGGGTCACCGAGGCGGTGCACCGCATCGCCATGGCCCACCAGCCCAATGCCGTGGGCGCTGTGGGCCAGGCCAATGTCTATCCCAATTCGCGAAACGTCATCCCGGGCAAGGCTGTCTTCACCATCGACATCCGCTCGCCTGAACTCGACAAGCTCACCTCGATGCGCGAGCAGATCGAGGCCGAAGCAGCAAAAATCGCCGAGGAACTGGGCCTGGGTCTCACCATCGAACCCACCGGCCATTTCGATCCCGTCACCTTCGACGAAAACTGCGTCAAGGCCGTCCGCGACGCGGCTGAGCGGCTGGGCTACAGCCATCGCAATATTGTCTCGGGTGCCGGGCATGACGCCTGCTGGATCAACCGCGTCGCTCCCACCGCCATGGTCATGTGCCCTTGCGTCGATGGTTTGAGCCACAACGAGGCCGAGGACATTTCCAAGGAATGGGCCACCGCCGGCGCTGACGTGCTGTTCCACGCTGTGGTCGAGACGGCGGGGATCGTCGCATAATTTTGAGAATTTGCCGTCACTTGCGCTCAGGAGAAGGCGCGGGCGGCGCGTTGCAGAAATAGGGAACGCATTATGAGCACAGTCATCAAGAACGGCACTATCGTCACCGCCGATCTCAGCTACGAAGCCGATGTGAAGATCGAGGGCGATACGATCGTCGAGATCGGCAAGAACCTCTCGGGCGACGAGACCCTGGACGCCACCGGCTGCCTCATCATGCCCGGCGGCATCGACCCGCATACCCATCTCGAAATGCCCTTCATGGGCACCTATTCGGCCGATGATTTCGAAAGCGGCACGCGGGCGGCGCTTGCGGGTGGCACCACCATGGTCGTCGATTTCTGCCTGCCCAACCCGGACCAGAGCCTGCTCGAAGCGCTCAAGATGTGGGACAACAAATCCGGCAAGGCCTCGACCGACTATTCCTTCCACATGGCTATCACCTGGTGGGGCGAGCAGGTGTTCAACGAAATGGCCGAAGTGGTCGATCGCGGCATCACCTCGTTCAAGCATTTCATGGCCTATAAGGGCGCGCTCATGGTCAATGACGATGAGATGTTCGCCTCGTTCCAGCGCTGCGCCGCGCTCGGCGCCCTGCCGCTGGTCCATGCCGAAAACGGCGATGTCGTTGCCGCCATGACCGCAAAACTGCTCGCCGAGGGCAATAATGGTCCCGAGGGCCATGCCTATTCCCGCCCGCCGGAAGTCGAGGGCGAAGCCACCAATCGCGCCATCATGCTGGCCGACATGGCCGGGGTACCGCTTTATGTGGTGCACACCTCCTGCGAACAGGCTCATGAAGCCATCCGCCGGGCCCGCCAAAAGGGCATGCGCGTCTATGGTGAACCGCTGATCCAGCATCTGACGCTCGACGAGAGCGAATATTTCAACCCCGATTGGGACCATGCCGCCCGTCGCGTCATGTCGCCACCGTTCCGCAACAAGCAACACCAGGATTCGCTCTGGGCCGGTTTGCAGGCGGGTTCGCTCTCCTGCGTCGCAACGGACCATTGCGCCTTCACCACCGAGCAGAAGCGGTTCGGTGTCGGCAATTTCGCCAAGATCCCCAATGGCACGGGCGGCCTCGAAGATCGTCTGCCGGTACTCTGGACGGCCGGGGTCAATACCGGGCGCCTGACGCCCAATGAATTCGTCGCCGTCACCTCGACCAATATCGCCAAGATCCTCAACCTCTATCCCAAAAAGGGTGCGGTCATGGTCGGCGCCGATGCCGATCTCGTGGTCTGGGACCCCAAGCGCAGCAAGACCATTTCGGCCAAGTCCCAGCAATCGGTGATCGACTACAATGTGTTCGAAGGCTTCGAGGTCACCGGGCTGCCGCGCTTCGTTCTGAGTCGCGGCAAGGTCTCCATCGTCGAAAGCGAGGTCAAGGCCGAGCCGGGCCATGGCAAGTTCGTCGCCCGCGAGGCGAAAAACCCTGTGAACCGCGCGCTCAGCCAGTGGAAGGACATCGTCGCCCCCCGCAAGGTGGAACGCACTGGCATTCCGGCGACGGGGGTTTGAGGATGGTGGCGAAGCCTTGCCAATGCGGCTGCGGCGGAGAGCCACGGTCTGGGGGCTTCCTTCCAGGCCACGATCAGAAGCTCCGCTCTGCTATCGAGAAAAGCGCTGGCGGCATTTTGGCCGTCAAAGAGATCGTGGAGCGTGAGTTGGGCGTGACGATTGTTGTGAAGGACTAATATGACCAGCGTCGTCTCCGCCCAGAACCTCGGCCTGACCTTCCCCACTGGCGATGGCGATATCGTTGCGCTGTCCGATGTCAATCTCACCATCGAGAAGGGTGATTTCGTCTCTTTCATCGGTCCCTCCGGCTGCGGAAAGACCACGTTCCTGCGCACCATTGCCGATCTCGAAAAGCCGACATCGGGGACGCTCAGCGTCAATGGCATGAGCCCCGAAGAAGCACGCAAGGCGCGGGCCTATGGCTATGTGTTCCAGGCGGCGGCGCTCTATCCCTGGCGGACCATTGACAAGAATATCGCCCTGCCGCTCGAAATCATGGGGCATTCGGCGAATGAGCAGGCCGAGCGCGTCAAGCGCACCATGGATCTCGTCAACCTTGCGGGCTTTGAGAAAAAGTATCCCTGGCAGCTGTCGGGCGGCATGCAGCAGCGTGCCTCCATCGCCCGCGCGCTGAGTTTTGATGCCGATCTTCTATTGATGGACGAGCCCTTCGGGGCGCTGGACGAAATCGTCCGCGATCACCTCAATTCCGAGCTCTTGAAGCTCTGGGCCCGCACCGAAAAAACCATCTGCTTCGTCACCCATTCCATCCCCGAGGCGGTTTATCTTTCGACCAAGATCGTGGTCATGTCGCCGCGCCCCGGCCGGGTGACCGACATCATCGAGAGCACTCTGCCGCGCGAGCGCCCGCTCGACATTCGCGAGACCCCGGAGTTCCTCGCCATCGCCGCGCGGGTGCGCGAGGGGCTGCGGGCCGGGCATAGCTATGACGAGGGGGCGGTATAGTGGTGATACGGGATGCCGCTATCACCTCTCCCCTGAGGGTAGAGGTCGCCGCGCAGCGGCGGGTGAGGGGTTTAGAGCTGCCGGAGAGCATGAGTGATTTCACACACTCTCAACCCCTCACCCCAGCCCTCTCCCCTCAGGGGAGAGGGGGCGTATTGTGCCCGGGGAAACACTCATGAACCGCATCCTCCCCGTCCTCACCATTCTCATCGCCATCGTCGCCTTCTGGTATGCCATGGCGATCCATATGAATGCGCCCTGGCAGAACCAGCTCAATGCCCGCGCGGACCTGGTCGATGTGCCCTTTGCCGAGTTCGCCGCCCAGACCTGGGCGCAGGACAAGCCGGTGCTGCCCGCGCCGCATCAGGTGGTTGCCGAAATCTGGAACGCCACCATCGGGCTGGAGATCACCTCGCGCCGCTCGCTGGCCTATCACGGCTGGATCACCCTTTCGGCGACGCTACTCGGCTTTGCCTTTGGCACGGCGCTCGGCGTGCTGCTGGCCGTGGCCATTATCCATAATGACGCCTCGGACCGCTCGCTGATGCCCTGGATCATCGCCAGCCAGACCATTCCCATTCTAGCCATTGCACCCATGGTGGTGGTCGGACTGGGCTCGGTGGGGTTGACCGGGCTGGTGCCCAAGGCGCTGATCTCGATGTATCTGAGCTTCTTCCCGGTGGTGGTCGGCATGGTCAAGGGGCTACGCTCGCCCGAGGCCATCCAGCTCGATCTCATGCGAACCTATGATGCCAATGCCTGGCAGACCTTCTGGAAGCTGCGCTGGCCGGCGGCCATGCCGTTCCTTTTCGCCTCGATGAAGGTGGGCATCGCCATTTCACTGATCGGTGCCGTCGTCGCCGAGCTCTCCAACGCATCGGGCGGTGGCCTTGGCGTGCGCCTGCTGACCGGCTCGTACAATGGCCAGACGGTGCAGATCTGGGCGGCGCTGTTCATCGCCGCAGGTCTTGCGGCCGTACTGGTGGCGATTGTTGGCAGCGCTGAAAAATGGGTCAATGGCCGGATGGGGGCGCGGGCATGAGACGCGAACTCACCAGCCTGCAGCTCTATCTTGCACTGGTCGCTGGCGGTGCCGGTCTGCTTGGCTTTCTTGCCAGCCTGCCCACCATGGGCAGCGCGCCTTTGCTGGCAGGATTCTTTGCGCTGGCCGCGCTCTCACTGGTGCGGTTCGCCCTGCCATTCAGCCTGTGGCTCGACGGCCTCCTGGCGGTCTTCGGGGCGGTCGCGCTGGTGGCGTCGCTGCCATCGGGCGCAGCCATGCCCTTGCATCACTGGCTGGCCCTGATCTCGGCCTGGGCCTTCGCCTGGCTGTTCGTCGAGCGGCTCTCTGGCGCCATCCGAAGCGGGACACTGCCCGAAAGCGGCATTGGGCTTCTCATTCCGATTATCTTCGGGCTCGCCCTGCTCGTGGCCTGGGAGGTGATTACCCGGGGGGCCAATGTGCCGCCAGTATTGCTGCCGCCACCCTCTTCCATCTGGGCGCGCATGACCGCCGAGGTGCCCACGCTCTGGGCCGATTTCGTGCAGACCTTCGTCAAATCCGTGCTGCCCGGCTATGCCATTGGCTGTCTGGCCGGGCTCGTGGTCGCCATCGCGGTCGACCGCTCGCCTTTCCTCAAGGCCGGGGTCCTGCCCATCGGCAATTTCATGTCGGCGCTGCCCATTATCGGCATCGCCCCCATCATGGTCATGTGGTTCGGCTTCGACTGGCAATCCAAGGCGGCGGTCGTGGTCGCCATGACCTTCTTTCCCATGCTGGTCAACACCGTGGCCGGGCTCAACGCCGCCTCGGTCATCGAGCGCGACCTCATGCACACCTACGCCGCCAACTACTGGCAAACCCTTATGAAGCTCAGGCTCCCCGCTGCGGGCCCCTTCATATTCAACGCCCTCAAGATCAACTCGACTCTGGCCTTGATTGGCGCAATCGTAGCGGAATTCTTCGGCACGCCCATTGTGGGAATGGGCTTCCGGATTTCGACCGGGGTGGGGCGTTTGGCCATCGACCTGGTCTGGGCGGAGATCGCTGTTGCGGCGGTCGCGGGGTCCGCCTTCTACGGGGTGATCGCCCTCATCGAGAGGGGCGTCACCTTCTGGCATCCGTCCGTCCGTGGTGGACGGGCGTAACAGGGAATGGGAACGAAAATGAAGAAACTGATCGCAGGCTTGCTCACCGGCGCCATGGCGCTGGGTATCGCTCCGGCCTTTGCCCAGGACGCGCTGACCTTGCAGCTGAAGTGGGTGACGCAGGCCCAGTTCGCCGGCTATCTGGTGGCCGAAGCCAAGGGCTTTTATGACGAAGAAAATCTCGACATCACCATCCTGCCCGGTGGCCCCAACATTGCCCCCGAACAGGTGATTGCCGGCGGCGGCGCCGATATCATCGTCACCTGGATGGCTGCCGGCATGGCCGCCCGTGAATCGGGTGTGCCGCTGGTCAATATCGCCCAGCCCTTCAAGCGCTCGGGCCTGATGATGATCTGCCCCGAAGAAACCGGCATCACTGAAGTCGCCGATTTCCCCGGCCACACGCTGGGCGTCTGGTTCTTCGGCAATGAATATCCCTTCTTTGCCTGGATGAACAAGGAAGGCATCCCCACCGACGGCTCGGAAGGGGGCGTTACTGTCCTGCAGCAGAGCTTTGATATCCAGCCCATGATTCAGGGCCAGGCCGACTGCATCTCGGTCATGACCTATAATGAATATGGCCAGGCGCTCGACGCCGGCTACGGCCCGGATAACCTGACCATCTTCAACTATACCGACATGGGCAATGACCTCCTGGAAGACGGCCTCTATGTCATGGAGGATACCCTCGACGATCCGGCCAAGGTCGACGCCTATACCCGCTTTGTGAAGGCCTCGATGAAGGGCTGGGCCTATGCCTTGGAGAACCCGGAGGAAGCCGCCGAAATCGTGGTTGAAATGGACGACACCGGTGCGGCCGAATATGAGCACCAGCTCTATATGGTGGGCGAGGTGTCCAAGCTGGTCGATGCCAGCGACCCGGCGCTCAACATGGAGACCTATGAGCGCACGGTGCAAGCCCTGCTCGACCAGGAAATCATCAAGGCAACACCGGAAGGCGCCTACACCTCGGTGGTCACCGACGCGCTAAAGTAAGCGGCGATTACCGCGCCGATCCTGCGGGCGGGGAGCGATCTCCGCCCGCAGGACATCCCGCCAGGCGGGAACAAAATCAGCCCCCCAATGTTGTTTGACCACATGTGCCAAGCAACAAGAGGGCTTACCCCATGAACTCCATCATCTATCTCGTCGGCCTTGTCGTTATCGTCATGGCTATCCTCTCCTTCATCGGCCTCGCCTGAGCCGGACCGGGAGGAGCATCATGAGCATGGAAACACCGGCAGGCGTCGCCGTCGTCGAAACAGAAATCACCCGCGAACAGGGCGAACATGGCTATGTCGACTGGTCTGCGATCATTGCCGGCATTGTTCTGGCCTCGGCCATTTCGCTGGTGCTGATCAGCTTCGGCTCGGCCATCGGCCTCAATTTCATAGATTTTGATGCCCGCGAGGGCGCAGCCCCCATCCTGATTGGCATTGGCGCTGCCAGCTGGTTCCTCTGGGTGCAGATTTCCTCCTTCATGGCTGGTGGTTACCTGACCGGCCGCCTGCGCCGGCGTCACTTTGATGCCACCGAGGACGAAAGCGATATGCGCGATGGCGCCCACGGCCTGCTCGTCTGGGGCGGCGCCATGATCATCGGGGCCATTCTCGCACTTGGCGGCATCGGCGCCGTGGGGAGTGCTGTCGGCACCGCCGTAACGACTGCCACCACCGCAGCGTCCAATGTCGCCGAAGGCACGGCCGACAATCTCGATCCCAATGCTTACTTCATCGATACCCTGTTCCGCGCCGACACGCCGGTCGATCCGGGAGTGACCCGCGACGAGGCCGGCCGCATCTTTGCCCAGGCCGCCTTGGGTGACGGAACGCTGGCGGCTGAGGATCGGACCTATCTCGCCAATGTGGTGGCAGCCAATACCGGGCTGACCCCGGAAGAAGCCGCCGCGCGCGTTGACCAGGTCGCGGCCAATGTCGAGGCAGCACGTCAGGAAGCCATCGAAGCGGCCCGTATTGCCCGCAATACGGCCATCATCGCGGCCTTCCTTCTCGCCGCGTCCTCGCTGGTCTCGGCCATCGGCGCCTATTGGGCGGCGCAAAAGGGCGGCAATCACCGTGACAACAACACCATCTTTGCCGACGTCTTCCGTCGGTTCTGATCGGCACGAGAAAGGAGAATAGCGATGTTCAAAGGACTGGCCTTGTGGCTGCTCGGCGTGCCGATCTGGCTCATTATCATCCTCTTCCTGGTCTTCTGACCGGAAGAACAAGGCGGGGATCATTCCCCGCCTTTTATTTGGTCCTTAGCCCACGAATGATTGCCTTCATCACCTTGCGATAGGCATCGACCTCCTTGCCCTCTGCCTGGGCAGCGCGGTCGAACATGGCATTGAGCAGATGCGCCAGCGGCAAGGCTGGCACGTCGCGGATCGCCCCAGCCTCGATGGCGGCATTGACCCCTTCAATCAGGGTGCGCAGCCCATGGCGCGCATCGATTTCGTCCACCGCCGCCCGCCCAAGCACCGCGGGCGCATCCACGACCAATATCCGGCGCCGGCCTGCGTCCTGCATGGCCGACAAAAACCCTTCTCCACCCCGCACCAGCGCCTTGACCGGGCCGGTTTCGTCGTCGCCCCCTTCGGCGACCTGGTGGATGCTGAGCGCCAGCAAGGCATGCTCTTCTTCCACCACCGCCGCAAATAGGGCCTGCTTGTCGGTGAAATGGTGGTAAAGCGCGCCACGGGTTACCCCTGCTGCCGCCACGATTTCCGGCGTGCTGGTTGCGGCATAGCCCTTTTCTGCGAACAGGGCTCGCGCGGCCGAGACCAGCGCCCGTCGTGTGGCAGACCGGCGATCCTGCTGACGTCTTCTGACTTCCATGTTGCGTACAGCCTGTATTTATGATGCAAACATACGGTATGTTTGTAATTGTATTCTTTGCCCAAGGAGAGGATCAATGTTTAATGCACTTTATCCGCTGCTGCATGTCCGGGACGTGGCAGCAAGCAGCCGCTTCTATCAGGATCATTTCGGCTTCGAAGCGGTCTTTGAAAGCGACTGGTATGTGCAATTGCGCGGCGGCACCAAGGGGCATGAGCTGGCGCTGATCACCTTCGATCACCAGACCATCCCGCCCGAAGGCCGCCAGCCTACCGCCAATTTGATCCTCAGCTTTGAGGTGGAAGATGCCGCCGTCGAGGCCGCGCGGCTGGAGCAGGCCGGCGTCACCATCGTACAGCCCTTGCGCGACGAGGTGTTTGGCCAGCGCCATTTCATTGCCACAGATCCCAATGGCATCCTGCTCGATGTCATCACCCTGATCGAACCGGACCCCGCCTGGCTCGCTGCCCAGGGCTGACCACCCTTGCGTCTGTGGCCTGATCGCCATAGCTCTGGGGTCGTTGCATCCCGGAGCCCTTCCATGACCAAGACCCTTGCCGACTTTTCCGCAAATCGCCTAGATGGCACCGCGCAATCCCTTTCGGACTATGCCGGCAAGGTCGTTCTGATCGTCAATGTCGCCAGCCAATGCGGTTTCACGCCGCAATACGAAGGGCTCGAAGCGCTCTATCGCCAGCACAAGGACGACGGGCTGGTTGTTTTGGGTTTCCCCTGTAACCAGTTCGGGGAGCAGGAACCGGGCAGCAGCGCCGACATCGCACAATTCTGCTCGCTCAATTTCGGCGTCAGTTTCCCCATGTTCGAGCGCGTTGATGTCAATGGCGATGGGGCGCATCCGCTCTTTGCCTGGCTTCGGCAGGCCGCGCCCGGGGTGCTGGGCACCGAAGCCATCAAGTGGAATTTCACGAAATTCCTGCTCGACCGCGACGGCAAGGTGGTGGAACGCTTTGCGCCGACTACCGAGCCCGCGGACATCGCGCCGGCCATCGCAAAGCTGCTGTAGCCGATCAGTCACACCGCCGATCACATTCCTTCCGCTGCGGAACGCATTTTTGGGGTCACCGTTTGTTGGGCAAGGGGCGGAACAGAGCCGCCGGCCCCGGTGGCTCCCCTTGAAAGAGGCGGTCTTTGGATCGCCGCACGAAAGGAATGACAACAATGAAAAAGACCCTTCTGGCCTCCGTCGCCGTGATTTCGCTTGGCCTGTCGCTGCCTGCCATGGCGCAGGACGGTGGCGTGGTTGACCCCAATGCCGGCGCTGCAATCGGTGCCACGGGCGGTGCCGCAGGCGGCGCCACCCTTGGGTTTCTCGCTGGCGGTCCCATCGGCGCCGTGATTGGCGGTTTTGCCGGCGCCGTGATCGGTGCAGAGGCCGGTATCGAAACCTCGACCATCGAATATACCGGCAACAATCCCGTTGAGCCGGTAGTTGTCGAAGGCGCTCTCGATGTTGGCGCCACCGTGCCGGCCGGTATCACCATCTACCCGGTCGAAGGCGACGATGCCCATGGCTATTTCTATGCCAATGGTCGCGTCTGGATTGTCGATGTCACAAACAACACCGTGGTCTATTCGCCCGGCTACGTGGTGAGCCAGTCGGCCGCCGATTTCGCCATCGCCAATCCGGTGGACCCGGTCAATGCGGAAGGCGACGTGGTCGTCGGCTACGTGCTGCCCGATGGCGCCACCATCACGCCCATCCCGGACAGCAACTATTACGGCTATGTCTATGTCGATGGTCGTCCGGCCCTGGTCGACGCTTCCACCCGCACCATTGTGTGGATCCAGTAGGTTCGACAACCGCACCAACCGCAAATAACTGGCCGCCCGGGCATTTGTCCGGGCGGCTTTGCTTTGTCCGGCCAATGCTTTAGATTTCGCCCCGAGTGAAAGGCCGGGCGGCGGGCGCCGGCAGACATTGGAGGCGGGGGCCAATGGCCGATATTCTCGACTATTGCAGCGATCTCGAAGAGGTCCGGTTCAAGTCGGGCCAGAACATGCTGCCCGAGGGCGAGCGCCTGGGCAAACTGCTGGTGTTGATCGAGGGACAAGTGGAGGTTATCCGCGAACGCACCCAGGTCACCCATGTCGATGAGCCCGGTTCGATCTTCGGGGAAATGGCCGTCCTGCTCGACATGCCCCATTCGGCTACCGTCAAGGCCCTGTCCGAGGTGCGGGCCTATGAAATCCCCGATGCGCTGACCTTCCTCGAAGCGCATCCTGAGATGAGCCTGCATATTGCCACCATGCTGGCGCGGCGGCTCTACTACACGACCTCCTACCTGGTCGATCTGCAGCAGCAGGCAGCCGGCAAGCGGCAGGATCTCGATCTGGTCGATCAGATCCTGTCCACATTGGTTGATCCCTCCGAGACGGGCAAGGCGCGCTCATGAGCGACAAGCCGTCGGTCACCATCGCCTATTGCACACAATGCAATTGGCTGCTGCGCTCGGGCTGGATGGCGCAGGAACTGCTCTCGACCTTTTCGACCGCGCTTGGCCAGGTCACGCTCCTTCCCGGCACTGGTGGCATTTTTGAGATCCGTCTGGACGGCGAGCTCATCTGGGAGCGCAAGCGCGATGGTGGTTTTCCCGATATCCGCCAGCTCAAGCAGATGGTGCGCGACCGCATTGAACCCGATCGTGACCTCGGTCACCTCGATCGCATAAATCTCGAACAGTAATGGGTTTTCAATTCTGGCCGTTGCGCTAGTCTCCCCTCATCAAACCTGCTTGGGAGGCCTGCGTCATGGCACACAAATTCAACATCACTTCTGCCGCCAACGATCAGTTCAAGTTCGACTTCTCCTACAATTCGGAGAAGATCTTCTGGTCGGAGAACTACAAGCAGAAGGCCAGCGCCAAGAACGCCATCGACTCGCTCAAGACCAATGCGCCGGGCGCGGCCACTGTGGATGTCAGCAAGGGCGAAGAGGGCTCGGGCTATCGTTTCGAGATCAAGAAGTCGAGCGACGACCAGTTCTATGTGAACTTTGTCGCCTCCAATGGCGAGATCATGGTGCGGACCGAGCGCTACACCGCCAAGGCCAGTGCCCAGAACGCCATCGATTCCCTGAAAAAGAACGGTCCGGACGCCGACGTCAACGACGAGGCCTAATCGCCCCATTCCCAACCGCCACGGGCTTGGTTTAGTCTCCCGGGGAAATCTTTTTCGGGAGACATCAATCAGATGAACATCAGGTTCGCTCTTCTCACCGGCGCCACCCTGGCGCTGGCCGCTTTGCCTGCTGCCGCGCAGGACCTGCCCGACCTGGGTGGCCGCACCATCCACGCGGTGACCGAAAACGCCTATTATCCGCTCAATTTCGCCGGCCCGGACGGAGAGGGCATCGGGCTCGAATATGATGTCATCAACGAGGTGGCCAGGCGTCTCAACGCAAATGTGGAATGGGACCTGACCGCCTGGGATGTGATGATCGAAAGCGTGCGCACCGGCCAGTTCGACATCGGCGCTGACGGCATCACCATTACCGAGGAACGTGAAGAGCAGATCGACTTCACCGATCCCTTCATCACGGTCGAGCAATATTTCCTTGTGCGCGCCGACGAAGACCGCATCACCGGGCCGGAAAGTTTTGCCGAAAACACCGATCTGCTGTTTGGCGCCCAAGCCGGCACTTCCTCCTTCTATACCGCCATTTATGACGTACTCGACGGCGACGAGACCAATCCGCGGGTCAAGACCTTTGACAGCTTCGGGGCTGCCGTGCAGGCGGTCAAATCCGGAGACGTCGATGCGGTCATTGCCGACCAGGCCGCTTCTGCCGGCTATATCGGCGCCGATCCGGGTGCCTTCAAGCAGGCCGGCGAAGCCATCAAGTCCGACCCATTCGGCTTCATCCTCACCCCCGGCTCCGATCTGGTGGAACCCGTCAACGCCGCGCTGGCCCAGCTGCGTGATGAAGGCTGGCTCGATGAGCGCATCAATTACTGGTTCTTCGAATACGCGGCTGAGTAGGTCTTTCGTCGTTCTAGCCTTTGCCGTCACCCCACCCTCAATCCCTCCCCATCAAGGGGAGGGAAGCGCAGGCTGAATTGCCATTGTTCAACGTCTCCCTCCCCCTTGTGGGCTTCGATCTGCCCCGAAGGGCCAATCTCTCCGGCGGAGAGATTGGAGGCGAGAAAGATCAAGGGTGGGGGTGCTGTCTCCGCCGCCCTTGGCACTAAAGTCCAGCACACTCCATGACCTACCGCCCTCGCCGCCCATCACTGTTTTCTCGCCTGCCCTGGTGGCTTTTGGCTATCGGCCTGCTCTTTGTGCTGGGCCTCTGGGCCATCACCACCAACGATACCTATGCCGGCATCTTTCACACGCTGTCGGGCGGCGTGGTCACCACGCTCTGGGTCACCATTCTGGCCTTTGTGGCAGCCACAATTCTGGGCCTGCTCATCGCCCTGGCACGCACCTCCGGCAATCGCGTGCTGCGCGAGATCGCGACCTTTTATGTCGAAATCATCCGCGGCATCCCGATCCTGGTGTTTCTCTTCTACATCGCCTTCGTTGCCGCACCGGCCATGGTCGCCGGCTTCAACTGGTTGTTTGCCCCGCTGATCGACTGGGGCTGGCTGGCGCCCGCCACCGTGCGGGGCTTCGACTTTGTCTGGCGCGCCATTTTCGCACTGACGGTTTGCTATTCCGCCTTCATTGCCGAAATCTTCCGCGCCGGCATCGAGGCAGTCGGCAGGGGGCAGATCGAGGCCGCCCACTCCCTTGGTCTTTCGCGCTGGCATAGTTTTCGCCACATCATCTTCCCCCAGGCCCTGCGCACCATTCTGCCTCCCCTGGGCAATGATTTCGTCTCCATGGTCAAGGACAGCGCGCTGGTCTCGGCCCTGGGCGTGCAGGACATCACCCAGTTGGGCAAGCTCTCAGCCTCTTCCAGTTTTCTGTTTTTCGAAACCTACAATGTCGTTGCCTTCCTCTATCTCACCATGACCATTTCGCTCTCATTGCTGGTGCGCTGGCTGGAAAAGGTGATGGACGGCAAGGTCAGCCGCCTGGGGCCCTGACGCTTGCAGCAGGGGCACCCGCTTCCCATGTTAGGGCTGCACACCCGGAGGACCCTCATGCATCCCATTGCCCGCATTGCCATCGTCGCCGTCGCGGCTATTTCCCTTGCCGCCTGCGGCAATCGCAATGAGGTCGGCAATGTCGGGGTCGACTGGACCGGCAACGACATTTCCATCGAAGCGGTGGCCGATCCGGAGGTGGACGGGGTGGTGTGCCACCTGTCCTTTTTCAACCGCTCCTTCATTGATCGGTTGAGCCAGGGCAACTGGTTTGAAGATCCGTCTTATTCCGCGCTCGATTGCTCGGCAGTGGGGCCGATCACCGTGGGTGACATCTCGACCCGCGGCGGTGGGGAGGAGATCTTCCAGCAAGGCCGCTCATTGATCTGGAAGTCCCTGCGTGTCACCCGCATCTATGACGCAACCAACAATGCGCTGATCTATCTGGCCCATGCCCGGCAGATTCAGCAGGGCTCGGGCAAGATGAGCCTCTCGGTCGTGCCGCTCAATGGCCTGGATGTCACCTGGGAAAACGGCGCCCCAACGCCACAGCCGGCGGTCGAAGGCTCGGTTCTGGTGCAATAGGCCCGAGCATAGTTTTATTCAAAACTGAACAAAAGGCGCTACGACCGCGCAATGAGTCGGTGCCAGCCTTTCGCTGCAGTCGATGTGCCGGGAGGGGTGCATGAGTGTGGTGTTTGCCTATCTGGCCGACAATGCGGCCGATCTTCTGCTCAACGTCACCTTCGGCCTGTCAGTCTATTTGATCGCGCGGCTGCTCAAGGCCAGCCCACCTGCGGCCCTGGCGTTTGCTGCCATCCCCTTTGGCGTGATCCTCTGGCTGCAAAATCCGGCCATGCCTGGACGTCTCATGGCAATGCTGGGCTGACGTCGCGATTCCGGTCTGACGATCGGCTGAAAAACGACGTGCCCGGATAGCCCCAAACAAGGCAAAACCATTCCGCTTGCCGCCGCTTCAACCGGGGGCGTACAGCACGATATTCTCCATATCAGAACCATACAGCAGACCTGCGAAAGCGCGGGCAGAGGAAGACGACCATGGCAATCCTGATTGGCGATACCGCTCCGGACTTCACTCTCGAATCCACCGAGGGCACCATTCACTTCCATGACTTTATTGAAGGCTCCTGGGCGGTGCTGTTCAGCCACCCCAAGAATTTCACACCGGTCTGCACCACCGAGTTGGGATATACCGCCAAGCTCAAGGACGAATTTGCCAAGCGTGGCGTCAAGGTGCTGGGCCTTTCGGTCGACAAGCTCGAGGACCATGCCGGCTGGGCCAAGGACATCGAGGAAACCCAGGGCTCGGCCCTCAATTTCCCGCTCCTGGCCGATACCGAGGGTGAGGTCGCGCGCAAATACGACATGATCCACCCCAATGCCGATAACACGCTGACCGTGCGCTCGCTCTTCGTCATCGGGCCGGACAAGAAGGTCAAGCTCAAGATCGAATACCCGGCCTCCACCGGCCGCAATTTCGATGAGATCCTGCGCGTCATCGACAGCCTGCAACTGACCGCCAAGCATCAGGTGGCCACGCCGGTGAACTGGAAGAATGGCGAAGACGTCATCATCGTCCCGGCCGTCTCCAATGAAGCGGCCAGGGACAAGTTCCCGGGCGGCTGGAAGGAAGTAAAGCCTTACCTCCGCATCGTGCCGCAGCCGCAGGGCTGATCGCACACCCTTCTTATTCTTCTCCCTGACCAACTGGGCGGTGGCTTCTGGCCACCGCCTTTTTCTGTCTCGCAGCCCCAAAGCCGGCCACATTGATGCCCGATTTCGCGCCGGGCGGGCGCCAATCTGCGCCGGCTTCCCCTCTGCCATCGTCTCAAAATGCCTTTCGATGACTGGTTTGCCGGAACCGTTGCCTGATGGACACACCCCGCAAATCGGTTCCCCCAGCACCGCGATTCAGGCGTCTGCATGACGAGACGCATCCAAATCCGTGGATTCAGTTTCTAAGGTTTACGCATTCTTGCGCCGTCATCTGGGCGGAAAGGTTCTGAAAACCTCCGGCTGAAGCGCCGCAAACTGGGGCGGGACGTCGCAGGGCGCCTATCTGGCCCAGATTCGGGCGGGCAATGCCCTTATTGAAGCGCCATCGAAAATTTCAGTGAGCCCCAAGACCATTGACTAAGCGTATCGCAATCGCCGCCGTATCGGCTGCAACCCTCCTCGCCTTCACCGCTTCGGCCGCCTATGCCCAATGTGGCGGCGCCTCCTGGTACGGCCCGGGATTCCACGGCAAGACGGCCGCCTCCGGCCAGATCTTCGACCAGAATGCCATGACCGCTGCCCACCGCACCCTGCCTTTCGGCACCAAGGTCGAGGTGACCGACCAGTCCACCGGCAAGTCGGTGGAGGTCACCATCAACGATCGCGGCCCATTCGTGGGCAAGCGTATTATCGATCTCTCCAAGGGGGCTGCCGCCGCTCTGGGTTTCCAGAACAAGGGCGTTACCTCTGTCTGCATCGCGCAGCGCTAGAGCTTCTCCCGCCTTCGGGAACGAAAAGGGCCGCCTCCGGGGCGGCCCTTCTTGTCTTCAACGCAGGTTCAGCGCCTCGATGGCGGCAAGTTGTTCTGGCTCCAGCGCCCCCTGCCTCTCGGCCTCCAGTGCCTCGTCCAGTTCGGCCCGGTTCTTCACCCCCAGCACCAGCGTATCGACCCCTGGTATGCCCAGCGCATAACGATGCGCCACGAGCGCTGGCGTCATGCCCCATTGCCGGCACAGCGCCCGATAGGGCTCGGCGCGGGCAAAGTCGCGGCTCGTCGGGGAATTGTCATCGCGGTCCAGGCTGTCGGTCAGCGCGCCGGCCTGCACCGCCCGCACCCCCATCACGCCGACCCCCGCCGCCTGGGCGGCCGCAATGACGTCGCGCGGCCGCGGATCAAGCCCCGTGCCATTCATTTCGCCCGGGCTGTCGAGCAGATTGGCGATCGCCTGCACGGCCGCTGGCAGGGGGCCATCGGACAAGGCGTCAATGGTGGCCGCCGCGTGGTTGATGCCGGTAATCCCCCAATCCCCGATCAGCCCGTCGCTGACCAATTGCGCAAAGGCTGGCCGCACCGCCTCGCGATAAAAGCTTAGCGCGGTCGAGCGCTCATTCTTGGGCGGCTGGCCCGGTGGGTACTCGAAATCATCGGGTCGGATTTCCGAGTGCAGCAGCATCATGTCGACCCGTTCGAGCCGCATCGCTATGAGGCTTTGCTCCAGCGATGTCCTGAGCCGTGCATAGGCCTCCTCAGCCACCACTGTACCCAGACTGTACTTGGTGGTGACCCGCACGCCTTCAGGCAGCTTCCCCTCAAAGGCCCGCCCGATCATCGCCTCGCAGATCTTGTAGCCCGGCGCCGCATCGAGCAGCGTGATCCCGGCATCCACCGCCGCCCGCAAGGTGGCCACGGCCTCGTCTTCGGAGGTCGGCCCCCAGACCTGCCCGATCCCGCCGCCCCCCAGCGTCAGCCGGCTGACCGCCCCAAAGCGTCCCAATTTCACTGTTTTCATTCTCAAGCCTCCGTCATCTCGGCGTGCAGCACCGCGTCGATTTCCGCCATTACCGCAGCGGGCAGCGGACCTTTTCCGAGGGCCCCCAGATTGTCGCGCACCTGGGCTTCTGTCTTGAAGCCGGGAATGGGAAAGGTGTGCGGCGAGCGGGCCAGGTTCCAGCCCAAGGCGCCCTGCGCCGGTGTGCGGCCGCCGCTGGTCAAGAGATCACGCAGGGCCGCCAGCCGGGCCAGCACCTCCGGGGTTGGCGCCCCATCCTTGAAATGCTTGACCCATGCATGGCCGGCGCCGCGCACATCGCTGCCCGGCAGGCGGCTCGCGGCGGTGAACTTGCCCGAAAGCAGGCCCATGGCCAGCGGCGACCGGTTCAGGCTCGCCAGCCCCGCCTCGGCACAGAGCGTCAGCATCTCCGGTCCGTCATGCAGCACGCTGAGCTCCTGCTGCACCGCCGCGAAATGGGGATAGGTGAGCATGCGCCGTGCCGCCTCCGCATTATCTGTGCTCCAACCCCAGGCCCTGATCCGCCCGGACACGGCCAGTTTCTCCAGCGCTTCAGCGGCTGCATCGGCTTGATCGTTGGTCAGATCGCCAGGATGGATCTGGTAAAGATCGATGGTCTCGACCCCCAGGCGCTTGAGCGATTGCGCATTGGCCCAGTTGATATAGTCGGGCGTGACATCGATCGAGATCAGCGCCCGCTTGGCCTCGTCATAGGTAAAGCCGAACTTGGTGGCGATGATCGCCTCCTCCCGACGCCCCTTGAGCGCGGCACCCAGCACGCGTTCACTATGGCCGGTGCCATAGGCATCGGCCGTGTCGAACAGATTGGCACCCAGATCCAGCGCGATCTGCAGAGCCCGGATCGATTGGGCATCGTCGACATCGCCCCAGCCGTCATTGCGGCCATCAAGCGTGAAATGCCCGCCAATCGCCCAGCAGCCCAGTCCGACGGCGCCCGCCATGCGGCCGGTACGCCCCAATTGTCGCTGCGCCATCATTTGCGGTCTCCTTCAATGTCGAGCCGGGCGACAAAATCGCCGATCTGGTCACGTTCGATGCCCAGATCGGCCAGCAGCCGGTTGTCCAGCATGGCAAGCCGGCGGCGGGTATAGTTGCGCATGTGCCAGGCATGCAGCCGGCGGGTAATCGGTTCAAACATCGTGTCGTCTCCTCGAAACGGGCCGTGCAGCCAACAGCCGCCGGGCCAGTGCCGCGGCGTTGCATTTGTGTGGCTACAGGCAAACATCATCGCCTCGTCCTGTGAGGCGGCGAGTCGAACATTGCGCAAAACCAATCAAATGCGCTACGCTTTAGGTCGCAAAAGCCTTTTCAGGAATGAAAAATGGATTTCTCCTGGGACGATCTACGACTCTTTCTCGATGTCGCCCGGCTCGGTGGCCTCAGCGCCGCGACCAAGACCGCGGGTCTCTCAGCGGCCACTTTGGGCCGCCGCGTGACAGCGCTCGAACAACAGATCGGCGAAGCCTTGTTTGTGCGCAGCCAGACCGGTTACACGCTGACGCCCGCCGGCGAGGAATTGCTGCTCCGCGCCGAAGAGGTCGAAGCGGCCATGCTCTCCCTGAAGCGCTGGAAAGACGGGTCCATCGGCGAGCGCATGGTGCGGGTGTCGGCCGGTCCCTGGACCTCGGCTTTTCTGGCCCGTCACATCGGCCAGATCTGGACGGCAAGCGACCGTTTCGGCGTTGAGCTGGTCACCGCCAGCCACAAGGTCGATATCGGCCGCCGCCACGCCGATATCGGCATCCGCAATGCCCGGCCCACCGAACAATGGCTGGCGGGACGTCTGACCGGCAAGGTCGCCTATGGGCTCTATGCGCGGCCCGAGCTGATCAGCGGCGTCGCTGCCGGCTATTTCGTCGGGGTGGCGGGCGACGGCAGCCAGACCCATTCGGCCCGCTGGCTGCATGCCCGCCATGGCGACCGCATCGCCACGCGCGGCAATGACGCCATGAGTGTGCTCGAGCTCGTCGCGGCCGGCGCCGGCATGTCGGTCTTTCCCTGCTTTGTGGGCGACGCCGATCGGCGGGTGGCCCGCATGGCTGGAACCATTGCCGAACTTGAAACTGAGCAATGGCTGGTCTGCCACCACGAAGAACGTCACACCCCGGCTGTCCGCACCGTAACCGAGCGCATTGCCGGCCTGATGCGCGAGCACGGGCCGCTGTTTCGCGGAGAACTGGCAGCGGCGTGACGGCTGAGAGAAAATATCGGGTATTAGACATATGTTAGCAGCTCCCCCTTAATATTCGCGCCGGACGCAGAACAGGATTTGAGAGCGGTGCCATGCGCGCATACGCCTATGTCGTGGGGCCCGAAAACGGGCCCGGAACGGCTTTGCTCGATCTCGCCCGGGGCCTGGGCTTTGCCGGGGTGAGCCCGTTTTCGACCATGGCCCAGGCCGAGCAGCAGACTCAGGCAACCCCGGTTTGCTACTTTCTGTTTGCGGCCACGGACAATCTCGAAAGCCTGCGCGGCGTGGCTGAGGCAGTGCGGTTCAGTTCCGCCCGAAGGTTGCGCTTCTCCCCGCTGATCTATTTTGCCGAAAGCCCTTCGGTAGAAGCGATCACAGCGTGCATCAATATGGGGTTTGACGACATCATCACCATGCCCTTCACCCGCAGGCGGGTGCTGGAACGCGTGGCGCGCCAGGTGGGGCAGAACCTGGTTTACTACGAGACGCCAAGCTATTTCGGGCCGGACCGCCGCGACCGCGCCAGCGTGGAACAGCGCCACGGCAACCGCCGGGGCATGGGACAGTTCCGGCGCATGGAAATTGTCCGCAGCCTGATCAATGGCGTCAGCGTATTGCGGGACGATCATTTCGCGCCCGAAGCGGTGTGACCGGAATGCAATCGTTGCAATAAAGCGTTCTGCTGCCTTTGTCGGACTATTCTCAGTCTCGGGGAAATCGCCTAGCGTGCCGGCGATTACCTGTCTTGAGCAATTTTCCAAAATGCGATTCGGCCTTGTTTTGCCGCCCCAGATCAAGGTCTTTGCGGCCTTCTTCATCTATTCGTTCTGCATGGGCTCCATGTTCCCGCGTCTGCCTGAAATTCAGGAGGCCATGGCCGTGGGCGAAAGCCAGCTTGGCCTGGCGCTGATCGGCTCGGCCGTCGGCACACTGATTTCGCTGACCTTTGCCGGCCGCTTCATCGAGGCGATGGGCTATCGGCGCGTCCTGCTCGTGGCCATCCCGCTGCTCTCGGTGTTCTTCGCCGCTGCCGTCTGGGCCAGCACGCCGCTGGCCTTCTTCCTGTTGCTTCTGCCAGTGGGACTGACCATTGGCTGCATCGAAATCATCATCAATATCGAGGCCGACCGGGTCGAACACGCCATTGGCCGCCGCATCATGAGCCGCGCTCACGCCTTCTGGAGCCTGGGCTTCTTCTCGGCCGGCATGGTGGGCTCCTTCATCGCCCGCACGGGCCTCGCGCCGCAATGGCATCTGATGATCATGATCCCGGTGGTGCTGTTTGCCACCCTCATCGTGCTGGGTCAGTTCCAACCCGCCGCGCATCGCACCGGTTCCAGCACCGATGAAACCCCGCGTCTGGCGCGGCCCACCACCACCATCATGGCGTTGGTGGCGGTGTGTCTTTCGGCCATGCTGATGGAAGGCGCGGGCATCGACTGGTCGGCCATCTACATGCGCGATATCTTTGACGCTACCCCGTTCTGGGCCGGCATTGCCGTGGCCGTGGTTGCCGGCTCGCAGGCCTTCGCACGCTTCTTCGCCGATGGTTTTGTCGATCGCTTTGGCCCGGTCACGGTGGCGCGGGTCCTGCTCATCGTTCTGGGTGGCGGGGTGCTTCTTGCGCTGCTCGCGCCCTCGGCCATCCTCGCCTATTGCGGTTTTGCCATGATCGGCTTTGGCTCGAGCGCGTTGTTCCCGTTGGCCATGTCGGCGGCCGCACAACAGACAGATCGGCCCGCCGCCATCAATGTCGCCGCCTTGGCGCAGTTCTCCTTCACCGCCTTTTTGCTCGGCCCGCCACTGCTCGGTTTCGTCGCCGAGCATTTCGGCATCCAGTGGACCTTCGGTGTCGGCTTCCCGCTGGTGCTGCTGGGCCTGGCCACCACCCATGTGCTGGCCCCACGTCCGATCATCAAATCGGTGACGCCGTGACCATTGCCCCCCAACATCGCATCTATGCCTGCTTTTTCTTCTTCGCTGTCACCACCGGCGCGCTGATGGCACGCCTGCCCGATATCCAGACCCATCTGGGGGTCAGCGAGGGGCAATTGGGCCTGACTATGATCGGCATGTCGATCGGCTCATTGATTTCCCTGACGGTGGGGCCTCCTGTCATTGAGCGGTTCGGCTTCCGCAATACTGCTTTCCTGACGACGCTTGGCCCCGCCCTACTCTTTGCCCTCATCCCCTGGCTGGATGCGGCGCCTGCCGTATTTTTTGTTCTTTTTGCCGCGGGTCTCTTGGCCGGGGCCTTCGAGATTAATCTCAATGTCGAGATTGACCGCCTCGAGGCCCAGTCCGGCAAGCGCTATATGAACCGCGCGCACGGCTTCTGGAGTGTCGGCTTCTTTTTCACGGCCCTGTTCGGCGCCATGATCCGTCAGTCCGGCCTGCCCGCCACCTGGCATATGGGGCTGGTGGCGGTGCTGATCGTGCTGGTCGGCGGCTGGCTGACCCTCAATGCCACCAATGCCCCCAAGCGGCCCGGCGAGCATGGTGGTGAGGGCGGCCACAGCTTTGCCTTTCCCACCATTGGCCTGTTGCCGCTTTGCCTGATCGGCTTTGCCGCCTTCCTGGTCGAGGGCGCGGGCATAGACTGGTCCGCCATCTATATGCGCGACGTATTTGCCGTGGAGCCCCTCGTGGGCGGCATGGGCCTCACCCTGTTTGCCTTCTGCATGGCGGTCATGCGCCTCTGCGCCGATCCGATCGTTGCCCGCTACGGCCCCCGCATTGTCGCCATGATCATGCTCGGCTTTGCCAGCCTCGGCGCATTGCTGGTCGGCACGGCGACCACCCCGGCCGTCGCGCTGCTCGGCTTTGCATTGATGGGTGCCGGTTGTTCCGCGGTCTATCCGCTCGCCGTCTCTGCGGCCGCCCAGCGCACCGACCGCCCCTCGGCGGTCAATGTCGCGGCCATTGGCCAGGTGAGCTTCGTGGTCTTCTTCCTTGCTCCGCCTCTGCTCGGCTTCGTGGCCGAATTCGTCAATATCCGGGCTTCCTATCTCATCTGCCTGCCGCTGCTGCTGGCCGGGCTCTGGGCGTCGAGCTTTGCGCTGGGGGCAAAAAAGCTCGATACTCCCCCGGGCATGCCCGCAGAACCGCTCGGACCCAATGGCTGACCTGCCGCCCATTATTGACCTGCGCCAATCGGCGACGGCCCTGCGCGTGCAGCGCGGGGTCATGCGCATGCTGCGCGAGCGCCACGACATGGCCTGCTATGCCGAAGTCCCGCTGGCCAATGGCCGCCGCGCCGATGTGCTGGCGGTCGGACCCAAGGGCGAGATCTGGATCGTCGAGATCAAGTCGAGCCTGATCGACTTCCAGGTCGATCGCAAATGGCCCGAATACCGCGAATTCTCCGACAAGTTCTTCTTTGCCAAGCCGCCCGAACTGGACACTGAAATTTTTCCCGAGAGCGAAGGGTTGATCGTGGCCGACGGCCATGACGGCGCCATCCTGCGCGATAGTCCCGACACCCCCCTTGCCCCCGCCCGCCGCAAGGCGCTCATGCTCAAACTTGCCCGCATGGGCGCTGACCGCATCCACGCCCTGATGGACCCGGGGCCCAAGGCGTGATCATCTTCCCTCAGGCGCGACAATAGCTTAGACCCCTCCCATGCTTTCCGCCCATTGGCGCATCATCGCGCTCTTCTTCACCCATGCCCTGGCCGCCGGCGCCATCCATACCCGCATTCCCGATCTGCAATTGCTCATCGGCCTGTCCGAGGGCCAGTTGGGTCTGGTGCTGATGGGGCAGCCGCTGGGCGCGTTGTCCATGTTTCTGTTTTCCAGCGCCATCGTCGAGCGTTTCGGCCCCCGCCGCGTGATCCTCTGGCTCCTGCCCGGCGTGGTTATTACGGCGGCCCTGGCCACCATATTGCTTAGTCCTTTTGCTCTGTTTGCCTTGCTCGCACTCAACGGCATCGGCTTCTCGCTCACCAATATCGCCATGAATGTCGAGGCCGACCGCATCGAGGCGGCAACATCGGCCCGCGTCATGAATACCTGCCACGGCGCCTGGAGCGTCGGCTTCCTCCTGACCTCCCTGCTCGGGGCTACGCTGCGCGGTCTCGATGTTGCCCCCTCCATTCATCTCTGGGTCCTGGCGCCGCTCCTGATCGGCCTGACTTTTCTCGTTGTGCTGCCCATGCCCGAAAGGCCCGCCCGCGCCCATAGCGGCGGCAAAATGCGCAAGCTCGCCTGGCCGACCTGGACAACAATGGGCCTGGTGGCCTTCGGTCTTGGCGCTGGCCTCGCCGAAGGCGCCTCCCGGGCCTGGTCGATCATCTATCTGCGCGATGCTTTCGATGTGGCGCCATTTGTCGAATCCCTGGCATTGCCGGCACTGCTCTTCGCCATGGCCGGTGGTCGCCTCGTGGCCGATCGTTTCATCGACCGATTTGGGCCGGTGCGTGTCGCCCGCAGCCTGTCTGGGCTCGCCATCATCGGCATGCTGGGCATTGTCGCAGCCCCATCGGCCTATCTGGCCCTGGCCGGCTTTCTCGCCGTGGGCATCGGCATTTGCGTGCTCTATCCGCTCATGCTTTCGGCGGCTGCCCGCCTTGGTGACCGGCCCGCCAGCCAGAACGTGGCCGCCACGACGCTGATTTTCCAGCTGGTCAACCTTGGCGCGCCGGGCCTGATCGGCGCAGTCGCCCAGGGCTTTGGCGTGCGCATGGCCTTTGCCATGCTCATCCCGCTCCTGATCCTGACCTTCGCCATGGCCGGTCGGTTACGCTCTAAAGATTAAACACCCGGCCCGGTTTGAACTGGCCGAATTCCACATGGCCGGTCGCCAGCACCTTTCCCTTGAAGCTCACCCAGCATTCGTCCAGTGCCACCGGCGCGCTGGCACCGGTCAGCAGCACCGCATTGCCGTGGCCCACCGCCTTGGCCTGGCCGGCATCGAGCCGGATTTCTTCGATGTCCTCTAGGCCCGCTGCAACCGGCCGCACCAGAGCGTCACGCGCATCCCCGGCCTCGGCGGCCTCCAGCTCCTCAATGGTCACTGCGTCTTCATCGCTGAACGGGCCAACGGCAGCGCGATGCAGCTTGGTGACATGGCCCACCGTGCCCAGCGCTTCGGCAATGTCGCGCGCCAGCGCCCGCACATAGGTACCCTTGCCGCAGGTCACTTCCAGCACGCTCTCTTCCGGACCATGCGAGACCAGCTCGATTGCGTCGATGTCGACAGGCCGGGCCTCAAGCTCAACCTTCTCGCCGGCCCGTGCCAGGTCATAGGCGCGCTCGCCATCCACCTTGATCGCCGAAAAGGCCGGTGGCCGCTGCATGATCGTGCCGGTAAAACGCGGCAACATCGCTTCGAGGGCCGCCCGGTCCGGCCGCACGTCAGAGGTCGCGATCACCTCGCCCTCGGTGTCATCGGTGGTGGTGGCTTTGCCCCAGCCGATGGTGAAGCGATAGATTTTGATGCCGTCCTGCACCTGCGGTACGGCCTTGGTGGCCTCGCCCAGGGCAATGGGCAATATCCCGGTTGCCAGCGGGTCGAGCGTACCGGCATGGCCGGCCTTGGCGGCATTGAGCAGCCAGCGCACCTTGCCCACCGCCTGGGTGGAGGTGAAGTCATACGGCTTGTTGAGCACGACCCATCCGGAGATGGCGCGCTTCTTCGATCTGGGCTGGCTCAAACTCAGTCTTCTTGGCTGTCGTCGCTGTCATCATCGAGATCGCGCCGGACCCGGTCGGAGCGCAGCAGCGCATCGATCCGGCCGGCTTCCTCGAAAGTGTCATCCACAAAGAAGCGGATTTCCGGGGCGAATTTGAGGTCGATCAATGGGGCCACCCGGCCGCGGACGAATTTGCGGTGCCGATTGAGGGCCGCCACGATTTCCTCGGCATGGGTGCCACCAAGCGGCATCACATAGGCATTGGCGATCTTGAGGTCCGGCGTCATGCGCACTTCGGGCACGGTCACCACCGCACCCGCAAGCGCCTCGTCCTCGATTTCACCGCGGGCGAACAAGGCTGCCAGGGCATGGCGCACCAGTTCTCCCACGCGCAGCATGCGCTGGCTCGGGCCAGCGGGCTTATGGTCTTTTTTCATGGGCAAGCGGCTTAGGCTCTCGCGCAGGCGCCGTCAATCCACAAGCGTCAGCGACACGTCCGACTTGAACTGGGCCATGCGGGCTTCCACCGTCTCGGCCGGTACCGGCCAGTTCGCTGGCGTGCTGGCGTCAAAGGCATCCCCGCGCCATTCCTGATAGACCATGCCCAGCCCGGCTTCGGATTTGTAAAAGCCCATCACCATGACCTCGCCCTGGCCGGCAAAGTCCGAGAACGCGTCGAGATAGGCGCCGCAGACATAGCCCAGCGGCGGCAGATAATCGTCCTCGTCCGGTTCGAGCTGGAACAGCGCCACGGTGTCCGGATCGCAGGACTGGGCATAGACATTGACCACCACAGAGCGGAATTGGGCCAGGTCTATGTCGGTCCGTGTATTGAGCCGTGCGCCATAAAGGGTCGACCAGAACGCCTCCCCTTCGCCTCGCTTGTAGATGGTGAGTTGTGCCTGCCCGGTCTCCTCGAGAAACCGGGTCGACACCTGGTCTGCCATGGCGTCCAGGTCCGCGGCATCTACCCAGTCGGGGGGTGGCAGCACCAGGCGCTGTCCCAGCGCCTCAAGCACCAATTGTCCGCTTTCATGCGAGAAGGGCAGGGCTGGTTCGTTCTGGGCCAGGCTCGGGGCGGGCGCCAGCACAACACCTAGAACCAGCAACGCCGCTTTTTTCGTCCACGCCACGGGCTACTCCCTGACACCGGGTAAAACACCTGCCGCGAGCCTGCCCCCATGCCCCGACAGGTTGACGATTATGGGGCTGGCCGCAGCCGCGCAAGCGGGTCCATTGCCCGGGTTTCAGATGGCAGTCCGATTGCGGAATTGCTGCAACAGTCAGCCTCTTGCGGCGCGGGGCAGGGGGCCATCCGGCAACAGCCGGTGCGGCGGCTGGTGACCATCCATGAAGGCGCGGATATTGACGATGACCGCCTCGCCCATCTCCACTCGCGCCTCCACCGTGGCCGAGGCCATATGGGCGGTCAGCACCACCTTGTTGCCTTCGGCCAGGGCCAGCAGGCGCGCATCGATGCCATGACGGTTCTCGAACACATCGAGCGCCGCCCCCGCCAGATGCCCGCTCTGCAGATGTTCGATCAGGGCCGTCTCGTCGAGCAGTTCGGGCCGGCTGACATTGACCACATAGGCCCCCGGCTTCATCGCCGCCAGCCGCGAGGCCGACAGAATATGGTGCGTGTCCCGGGTCAGGGGTGTGTGCAGGGAAACGATATCCACCTGCGCCAGCATGGCGTCCAGATCGTCCCAGTAATGCGCTTCGAGCGGGTTCTCGATGGCCGGCGGGCGCCGATTGCGCGAGTAATAGTGGATGGTGAGCCCGAAAGCGCGTGCCCGCTGCGCCACGGCCGTGCCGATCCGGCCCATCCCCACAATGCCCAGGGCCTTGCCGCGCAGCCGGTGGCCGAGCATTGAGGTAGGCGACCAGCCCGCCCAGGTGCGGTCGCGCAGCAGCATCTGTGTGCCCTCGACCAGCCGCCGCGGCAGCGCCAGCATCAGGGCCATGGCCATGTCCGCCGTGTCTTCGGTCAGAACCGATGGCGTATTCGTCACCGTCAGCCCCGCCGCCCAGGCGGCATCGAGATCGATATTGTCCACGCCATTGCCGAATTGGGCGATCAGCCGCACGCTTGGCGCCAATCGTCCGATCAGCGCCGCATCGATCCGGTCGGTGATAGTGGACACCAGCACATCCTTGCCGGCGAGGCCGGACAGGATGTCCTCGCCGCTCAGGGCCAGGTCAGCGTCATTGACATCGGTTTCGAACAGGGTTGCCATGCGGGCTTCAATGCTCGCAGGCAGCCGTCTGGTCACCAGGATCTTGGGTTTGTTCGCGCTCATGCGTTCCACAAAAGAGCCGGTTTGCCACCGGCGCAAATGTCGCCTTCAGCGACCATTAAGGATATGCAGCTAGTGATAGGGCAAATCCAACCCGTCTGCAAAGTGATGTTGTACTTGCCAGCCGTGCCGGGCTTCGCCCGCACTTTCCTTGCCCTTTTTCTGGCCCTGTGTGCCGGTGCGCTGGCGGTGCCTGCCGTCCAGGCCCAGGACAATCCCAGCGGCCTGCCGCTGCCGCGCTTTGTCACCACACGCTCCCATCCTATCAATGTGCGCGTCGGTCCCGGCACCCGCTATGAAATCGCCTGGAACTACACCGTCTCGGGTGTGCCGGTGGAGATCATCCAGGAATTCGATACCTGGCGGAAAATCCGCGACGTTGAGGGCGACGAGGGCTGGGTGCATCAGAGCCTGCTCTCGGGCAACCGCGCCGGCTATGCCACCCCGATCATGGCCAATGGCGAAGTGCAGATGCATGCCGGCAAATCCGCCGATGCTGCGGTGCGCGCCCGTCTCGCGCCTGGTGTCCGGGTTTCGATCAGCGAATGCGACGGCGCCTGGTGCAATGTGTCAGCCGGTCAGCCGGGCGAGCGCCAGTCCTATAGCGGCTGGGTGCAGCAGGCCGAACTCTGGGGCGTCTATGCCGACGAGGAATTCGACTGAGCCTGAACCGCGCGTTCGGCCATGATATTGGTGCGCTCGCGCGCGCGCCGATCATCGTCATCCAGTTTGGGGCAGGAGGCGCAATAGCGCTCGGGAAAGGCCAGATAGTCCAGGCAACATCCCTTGCGGGCCATGATCGCGACCTGATTCCCATCGGGCAGGTCGAGCGTTTCCAGGCCACCTTGCCCCTCCAGCCCCATCGCCGACAGCCATAATTCGCAGTAGCGGTATTGTTGTTCGAGGCTGATCTCGGGTCTGAAATGGGGGAGGCGCACCATCAGCCCCAACATCCGGTCGGCCAGCAGCCGCAGCGCCGTCAATCGCTTGAGCTTGGTCACCTCATTGATTTCGGCCAACACCGTATCACCCATGGCGCGCAGATCGTGCCCAGCCCTGGCAATCAGCGCTTCAGTGTCGCCTTCAGCTTGCGGCCCGGCGGCGAGGCGATAGCCATCGACATCCAGATTTTGCCGTGACTGCGACAGGGTGGTAATGGCCGGCAGGGCGCCATGCAGGTGCACGGCGATGACCGAGAGATAGGCCGGCTGCCACATCAGATTGGTCCACAGCCGCACCGCGTAGAACGGCTGCCCGGCATCCGGATAGCTGGCCGCCAACCGCTCATAAAGCTCCACCAGGAACGCCCTGTTGTCCTGGCCGATCTGGTGCCATCCTGGCAGCGGACCGCCCGGTGCTCCTTTCAGGAACCCGGTCGAGGACGCCGCCAGGGCAATGAAGCGGGTCAACGCAACATCATCGGCACTTTGGGCAAACAGGTAGTTTCGGGTGCTCAAATCGGTCTTTCCAGCCGGAATTCCAAGGCTTTGCTCCTCCTAGCGGTTTCATCGGCCCGAGAAAAGCCACCTGCGTCCGGGGTGCATCAAGGCCCGCAATTTTACCAATGCTGCGTTTTACCACTCCCATGCCGATGCTGTTCCATCCTGGGGCGACCAGATCATTCGCCCCCGGGAGGCCCGAATGCGAAGGCCAGACAGGCACTTGTGGACGGACTGTGGCGGCACCGCCGCCATTGAATTTGCCATTCTGACCCCGGTCTTCATGCTGCTCCTGACCGGCATGCTGGCCTATGGCATCTATTTCGGCGCCGCCCATTCCCTCCAGCAAATGGCGGCCGATGCCGCCCGCATTGCCATTGCCGGCCTTACCGAGGCCGAGCGCAACAATCTGGTCGAGGCCTATATTGCCAACAATGCCCATGCCTATGCACTGCTCGATCCGGCGCGGCTAAGCCACAGCATTGGCGACAGCATCGCCGATCCCAGCCAATATGTCGTCCGCCTCAGCTATGACGCGACCGATCTGCCGATCTGGAATCTCTATCCACCCCTGCCTTTGCCCGGCAAGACCATCGCCTACGGCGCCACCATCAGGCGAGGTGGCCTGTGACCGGGCCCAATTTCCGCCGTGATGAGCGCGGCAATATGGCCGTGCTCTTCGCCTTCGGTTTCGCTGTTTCCGCTATGGTGTCGGCCGTGGCGGTGGATGCGGCCTCGCTTTACCATGAGCGTCGTGTCCTGCAGGCCGGGGTCGATCTGGCGGCCATCTCGGCGGCAAGAGATCCCTCCCGGGCCGCCGAGATAGCCCAATCCGTGCTGGCCGGGGCGCAGCTCCTTGCCCCGGCCGGCACGGATGGGCTCACCGTCATGCCCGGTCACTACGATCCGACCCGGCCACAGATTGCCGACCGTTTTGCGCCTGGTGGCTCCCCCTACAATGCCGTGTCGGTAACGCTGAGCCGCCCCGGAAAGCTCTATTTCGCCGCCGGATTCGCGCCCCAGCCCAGTCTCCAGGCTTCCGGCATTGCCGCTGTCACCCCGGAGGTTTCGTTCTCTGTTGGGTCGCGCCTCGCCAGCCTCAATGCGGGGCTGGCCAATGCTATCCTCTCTCAGTTCTTGGGCACCACGATTTCCCTCTCGGTTCTCGACTACTCGGCACTGGCAGCGGCCCGGGTCGATGCGCTGCAGTTCCTCGATGCCTTGGCCCTGCAATTGGGCATAACGGCTGGTAGCTATGATGATCTTCTGGCCACCCGGGCGGGAGCGGGGGATATTGCCGCCGCGCTGGCAGGCCTCACCAATGGCACCGCGCAATCCGCCCTGATGCTGCTCTCCACCGCTGGCAGCGGTGCCGATGTGGCACTGGGCAAGCTGATCGATCTGGGTCGGCTGGGTGGGCTTGATATCGGCAGCGCCGGCGCCGCGGATCTGTCGCTTTCCGCGCTTGAACTACTTTCGGCGTCCGCCGTGCTCAGCGATGGCGACAATCAGGTCTCGCTCAATCTGGGCGCCGCGATCCCCGGCCTGGTTTCCCTGCAGCTCGATCTCTCTATCGGCGAGCCGCCCCAGGGCGGTGGCTGGTTTGCTCTTGGTCACCTCGGGACGATTGTGCGCACCGCTCAGACCCGCCTGCGTCTAAAGGCCGAATTGCTGGGTGGCCCGGTCCTCCTCGGCGCGGGCGTGCATCTGCCCATCTGGCTGGATCTGGCGCCCAGTGAAGCGCGCGCCGACGCGGCGACCTGCCCAACCATCGGCGCGCCGCGCGGAAGCGCCACCATTGCCGTGCGTCCCGGCGCCCTGCGCTTCAGCGTCGGCGACATGAGCGATGCCAGCCTTGCCGATTTTGCGGTCCCCCCTTCGGTGGCCCCCGTGCGCCTGATTGATATTTTGCTCCTGCGCGTCACCGGCGCCGCTTCAGTCGAACTGGCGCAGACCAATCCCGTCCTGCTCGACTTTTCTTCCGGCGATATTGCTGCCGGAACCGTCAGGACCGCCCGTACCGAAACGCTGGTTGCCTCCCTGGCCGCCTCGCTGCTTGACCGCCTCGATCTCAGCGTCAACGTGCTGGGGCTGGGTCTGGCCCCTCCGCATTTGATCGCCCTTGCGGTCCGCAATCTGCTCGCACCGCTGGCGCCCCTGCTCGATACCACCATTGTCTCCACGCTGTCCGCGCTGGGCCTGGGCGTGGGGGAGGCAGACATCCGTGTCTACGGCGTCCGGTGCGATCGCGCTGTGTTGGTCGGCTGACTGGCAGGCCCGAAAAAAGTCTGACAAATCGGGCGCCCCCACTTCACGACTCCGCCTGAGGCAGGCTAGTCTGATGCACGTACATCTGGGAGGATTGCGCATATGAGCGCCAAGCGCCTGGGTATCGGTCTTATCGGTACCGGCAATATTTCATCGGCCTATCTCAAGGCCATTCTGGGCAAGGACGGGCTGCCGGGCTTTGGCGTTCTCGACGTCAAGGCGCTCTCCGACATGCGCCCCGAGGCGGCCAGCGCCCGCGCCGCCGAGTTTGGCCTCAAGGCCATGAGCGTAGAGGACATGCTCGCCGATCCCGAAATCGACCTTGTCGTCAACCTCACCATTCCCCGTGCCCATGTCGATGTCGGCCTGAAATGTCTTGCCGCCGGCAAGCACGTCTATTCTGAAAAGCCGCTCGGCATCACCTTTGCCGAGGGCAAGCGTCTGCTCGACGCGGCCAATGCCGCCGGCCTCCGCATCGGCTCGGCCCCCGATACCTTCCTCGGTGGCGCCCATCAGCAGGCGCGCGCCGTGGTCGATAGCGGCGTGCTGGGCCAGTTGGTTGGCGGCACCGCCTTCATGCAATGCCCCGGCCACGAAAGCTGGCACCCCGATCCGGCCTTCTACTATGACCTGGGCGGTGGCCCCATGCTCGACATGGGCCCCTATTACATCACCGACCTGGTCAACCTGCTGGGGCCGGTCGCCAGGGTTTCGGCCATGTCATCGCGCCTGCGGACCGAGCGCACCATCACCTCCGAGCCCCAAAAGGGCCAGGTCATGCCCGTCCATATCGACACCCATGTCACCGGCGCGCTCGGCTTTGCCAATGGCGCGATCGTACAGATCGCCATGAGCTTCGACGTGGCCGCGCACAAGCACGTGCCGCTTGAACTCTACGGCACCGAGCAGACATTGCTGGTGCCCGATCCCAACTTCTTTGGCGGCACGGTGGAACTGCGCAAACGCGGCCCAGACCAGGACTGGTCCCAGGTGACAGTCGAAGCCTCCTATGCTGACGGCAATTACCGCTCGCTCGGCGTGGCGGACATGGCAGCAGCCATTCTGGAGAACCGCCCGCACCGCGCCAATGGCGACCTGGCCCTGCACGTGCTCGAGGTCATGGAAGCCTTCGAAACCGCCGCGCGCGAAGGCCGCACCGTGGAGATCAAGACGCCGGTCACCCGCCCCGCGCCGCTGTCCGAAAGCCTGAGGGGCGGGGTCCTCTAGTCGCCGCATCGGCAAGCACCCGACACGCAGTCCCTCCCCCTCTTGGGGAGGGTGGCGAAGCTGGATGGGGGCGATAGACGCCTTGACTACCAGTACCAGCCCAGGGCGTCGGCCGCTTCTTTGTCGAAATACAGCGTCACCAGCGCGTCATCGGCCGGATCGGTTTCGCCGTCGATATAGTGCCGCTGCAGTAGCGTGACCGTCTCTGCCGCCTTGTCCTGATGCTGGTAGAGATAATCGAAGCAGTCATCGTCGTCTTCGACCGTGACAATGCCCGCGATTTCGACCTTCAGCGCCGCCAGGGCGCGCCCCTCTATGGCAGTACCGTCCTCACGCTCATAGGCCCTGACGCTGGGCACCCAGTCATTGCCGGTTTCGCAGATATACCGGTCCTGCCGGAACACGCCCTGATCGACGAAGGAGATGTCGACCTCCTCGCTCCAGGGATTGGAAATCTCGTAGGTGGCGCCCGTCTCTGTCACCTCGAGATAAATATCGGACCAGGCGCAATTGCCCTCCTGAAGCCGGTAGCACCAGCGCTCGGACCCCATCATCAGGGTGGCCACGTCGCCGATCGCTATCAGCTTGCCCGCCTTCATGCGGTCGATCACGGCCTGGCTGGCCGCATCCTGCGCCAGGGCGGAGCCGACGAGGCCAACCCAGAGGGCGATCAATAAAGCTGTACGGCGCATGGCGATCCTCCCAAGACCAAGGCCTGCACTCTAAGCTGGCCAAGGGGGCAAAGATAACCCCCTTGACAGCACGCTTATATGTAACAATAAAAGTTACATGAAACGATCAAGCCGTCTCTCCATTGCCTTGCACGCCCTTGTGCATCTGCACGCACAACCCGGCAAGCAGCTCAGCTCGGCCTCCCTGGCCACCTGCCTGATGACCAATCCCGTTGTCGTGCGCCGCATTCTGGGCGAGCTTCGCGAAGCGGGCATTGTCGATGCGAGCAAGGGCCCCAATGGTGGCTGGATGCTCTCTCGCCCCGCCACCGAAATCACATTGCGCGACGTCTATGCGGCCATGGGCGAGCGCCTGTTGCTGCGCACCGAAAGCGATCCGGGTGACGTCACCTGCGCCATTGTGCGCTCGGTGGATCGGGTCATGCACGAATTTCTCGATGATGCCGAGGCCTTATTGGCCGCGCGCCTGCAGCGGGTTCGCCTCAGCGACATCGCCACAGATGCCCTCCATGCGGGGTTCCCCCGCCTGGACTGACAGTTTCACCCCCAAGCGGGCCTCAAGCGCTGCCGCGCCGTGGCAGCGAACAACGCCGCTCGCCCAAAAAGAAGGATTTGACGCATGCAGGATGTCATTATCGTCGGTGGCAGCTTTGCCGGCCTCACCGCCGCCATGCAACTGGGCCGCGCCCGCCGCAAGGTCACCGTGCTCGATACCGGCCTTAACCGCAATCGCTATGCCAGCCACGCCCATAATATCTTCGGCCATGACGGCACGCCGCCGGATGAATTGCTTTCTGCTGCCCGCAAGCAGGTGCTGGGTTATCAAACGGTCCAACTCGTCAATGCACAGGCCCAGCTCGTCACTGGAGAACCGGACGATTTCCGCATCACCACCGCCGATGGCGAAACCATTTCCGGCCGCCGCCTGATCCTGAGCTATGGCATCACCGATCAGATGCCTGACATTCCCGGCTTTGCCCAATGCTGGGGCAGGACAGTGATCCACTGCCCCTTCTGCCACGGCTATGAAGTGGCCGGAAAACGCTGGGGCCTGCTCTACTCCTCACCCATGTCGTTGCATGGCCCAACGCTCTACGCCAATTGGACCAACGACATCACCCTGATCCTGGATGGTCACGACATCCCGGACGAAGAGCGCCACAAGCTCGAACAGCGCGGCGTCAAAATCGAGAACGGCAAGCTTTCCGGCATCAATCATGACCAGGGAAAATTGCACGGCGTCACGCTCAATGACGGCACCAAGATCGACCTTGAAGCGCTCTACGCCCACCCGCGCAATCGGCCCTCGGCCGATTTGCATGCCCAGCTTGGCCTCGACATGGCCGACACGCCCACCGGCACTATGATCAAGGTCGGCGACATGCAGTCGACGTCTCGCCCCGGCATTTTTGCCGCGGGCGATCTGACCACGGGCATGCACTCGGTCACCTTCGCCAACAACACCGGCTCGCTCGCCGCCATGGGCGCATTGCAGTCGATGATGGGGTGAGGGCGCCCGCGCACCCCCACCCAAACTCCCCTTCTTCAGGAGATTGGGCGGGGGCAGGGACTCCTACCGCAGCCAGCCCTGGGGCCTTGGCTGCAGGTCCATCTGGCCACCCGCGGTGGCCGCGTCGATCGCGGCGACCTCCTCGTCGCTGAGATCGAGATTGTTGAGCACGCCCAGATTGTCCTTGAGCTGTTCGAGCGTCCTGACCCCGATCAGCGCCGAGGTCATTTCCTGGCGCCGCAACACCCAGCTCAGCGCCAGCTGCACCATGGACTGGCCGCGCGCCTTGGCGATTTCGCCGACCTTGTCGACGGCTTCGAGCACACGCGGCTCGATATGGCTGGCCCGCAGCGTGCCCTGCGGATTGCCGCCTCGCGTCCCCTCCACGCTGCCCTTATTGTATTTGCCCGACAACACGCCCTGGGCCAGCGGCGAAAAGGCGATGACGCCAATACCCAGCTCGCCGCAGGCCTCGATCGTGTGATCATTCTCGATCCAGCGATTGATCATCGAATAGCTCGGCTGATGGATCGTACAGGCGACCCCCATCTCCTTGAGCAGGCGATGCGCCTCGCGCGTCTCTTTTTCCGGATAGGACGAGATGCCGACATAGAGCGCCTTGCCTGATTTCACCGCATGGGCCAGCGCCCCCATGGTCTCTTCAAGCGGCGTATCGGGGTCGAATCGGTGGGAATAGAAGATATCGACATAGTCGAGCCCCATCCGCTTGAGGCTCTGATCCAGGCTCGCCAGCAGATATTTGCGGCTCCCCCATTCGCCATAAGGGCCGGGCCACATATTGTAGCCTGCCTTGGTCGAGATGATCATTTCATCGCGATAGGGACGGAAATCCCGCGCCATCACCTGCCCGAACAATTCCTCCGACGAGCCCGCCGGGGGGCCGTAATTATTGGCCAGGTCGAAATGGGTGATCCCCTGGTCAAAGGCATAGCCCAGGATTTCCATGGCGCTGGGATAGTCCCGCGTCCCGCCGAAATTCTGCCATAGCCCCAGGCTCACCACCGGCAGCTTCAGGCCCGACTTGCCCGAGCGGCGGTATTGCATGGAGTCATAGCGTGCCGGATCGGCCCGATAGGTCATTTCATCTCTCCCAATGTTGTGGCTGCGACCGCCCCGTGACGCCGGGTGCGGCCGATGGTATGAGCGGCGCCATGAACGCGCCGACAAGCAAATCCATGTCCAGTCTGCCCCAGTCCCTTCATCCATACAAGGTGATGGCCGTCTATAAATTCGCGGCCCTCCCCGACGCGGAAATGCTCAAGGGCCCACTGGCAGAGTTTTGTTGTGGGCGCGGCATCAAGGGCACGCTGATCCTGGCGCCAGAGGGCATTAACGGCACTGTCGCCGGCACGCCTGAGGCTATCGACGCGCTGGCCGATTATCTCTTCGCGACCGGCCCCTTCGGTGCCCGCCTCAATGGCGCGGAGGTCAAATATTCCTTCGCCGACACCGCACCCTTCCTGCGCATGAAGGTGCGCCTCAAGCCTGAGATCGTCACCCTGCGCGCGCCCCAGGTCGATCCCAACCGCCAGGTCGGCACCTATGTCGAACCCGAGGACTGGAATGCGCTGATTGAGCGCAATGACGTGGTGCTGGTCGATACCCGCAACGATTACGAGGTGGGGCTCGGCACCTTCCAGCGCGCACTGGACCCGCACACGCAGAGCTTTGTCGAGTTCAAGGACTATGTTGAAGAGCACCTCGATCCGAAAAAGGACAAGAAGGTCGCCATGTTCTGCACTGGCGGCATCCGCTGCGAAAAGGCCTCGTCCTACCTCCTAAGCCAGGGCTTTGAAGAGGTGTTTCATCTAAAGGGTGGCATCCTCAAATATCTCGAGGTCATTCCGCCTGAACAGAGCCGGTTCAAGGGCGAATGTTTCGTCTTTGACGAGCGCGTCTCGGTCGGTCACGGCCTCGAACTGGGCAACGCCACGCTCTGCCGCGCCTGTCGGCATCCATTGACCGAAGCAGATCGCCAGCACGCCGACTACCATGAGGGTGTCAGTTGCCCCTATTGCAAGGATGACGCGGCTAAGCACGAAGCGGCCGCCGAACGTCAGCGCCAAATGGACCTTGCCAGGAAGCGCGGGGGCACGCATCTGGGCGACGCCGCCAAGGCCGATGCCGAGCGCCGTCGACTGCAAAAAAAGCAACACGCCGAACGGTCGCGCCAGTCCAATAAGGGCTAGGCTGCGCGGGGCGCGATGGCCTGCAGGTCCGCGCCGATTTCGCGCCGCTTCTCCATCAGGTCATATTCCGCCTGTAGCGACAGGAAGAAGCCTTCCGACAGGCCGAAATACCGTGCAAGCCGTAGATCGGTGTCGGCGCTGACACCCCGCTGGCCCAGAACGATCTCGTTGATGCGCCGGGGCGGCACATGAATCGCGCGGGCCAAGGCATTCTGGCTCAGTCCCATGGGCTTCAGGAACTCTTCGAGCAGGACTTCCCCGGGATGCGGATTTGCCAGCAGCCCCTCAGTGGTAGTCGACGATTGTGACATCGTGCGGTCCTCCTGTTTCCCAGGCAAAACAGATTCGCCATTGGTCATTGATGCGAATGCTCCATTGTCCAGCGCGTTTGCCTTTGAGGCTCTCCAAGCGATTGCCCGGCGGTATGCGAAGATCGGCAACGGTCCGGGCCGCATGCAGCAGACGCAGTTTGCGAAGGGCGATAGCCTGAATATCACCGGGCAGTTTGTGGCTACGCCGTCCCTGCCAGATCCGCTCGGTTTCACCATCTGCAAAGCTCTGGATCATGCGCGCACCATAACGCAGCGCGTTACATAACGCAACGCGTTATGAGTTATTCGCCGCATCGACAAAGTCTATAGGAGCGGCAATATCTGTTGCAGAACGTCAATTCGCATAAGTCATGTCTATGGATCTCGACCAGCTTCGCACCTTCGACCGCATTGTCCGCGAGCAGTCCTTCACCCGGGCGGCGGCCTATCTCAACATCACCCAGGCCACCGCATCCATGCGCATCCGCGCCCTGGAAAACCTGTTGGGCGTACAACTGTTTGTGCGCGGTCGCACCGTGACGCTGACCGATCAAGGCATGACCTTTTTGCCCTTTGCTCGCCGCATCATCGGCACCGCGCAGGAGGGGCGGGAGGCCCTGCGCCGGGTCGAACGCGGCCGGGTGTCCATTGCCTCGCTGCGCACTTTGGTCTCGCCCCTGATCACCGAAAGCCTGATCCGGTTCCAGCAGGGCTACCCCTCCGTGGACGTGGTGGTGCGCGAAGGGCGGCAGGCCCAGATCGCGGCCATGTTGCACGAGCGCGAAGTGGAGATGGGCATTCTGTGCTGGCCCAATATCGACCCGCTGGTGGTTGATCTCGAGCCGCTGGTGATCATGCGCGAACGGGTGCCGCTTGTGGTTTCGCCCGAAGTGGCCGCAAAGCTCTCAAGCCAGCCCACGATCGATGAAGTGTTGGCACTGGTGCCACGGGTCATTGCGCTCAGGTGGTGGCAGGCCGATCCGGAGCGGGCTGCAGCGCTGGTGCGCCTGGCCCAGACCAGCGTCGAATTGCCCACTGGGCCGGGCCGCCGCCTCGCCATCAAGGGCGAGGGGCTGGGCTTTTTCGTCAATTCAGCGGTGGAAGAAGACGTCAAGGCCGGTCGGCTGGTCGAAATCGCGCCGGTCGAGTTCGAGCCACTGCACCGCGACACCGCCCTTGTGGTGCGCAACCCCGCCGTCCTGGAGCGCCCGATGCTCGCCGATTTTGTCCGCGAGATTGCGCAGGAATGCGCCCGCGTCGGCGAGATCATCGATGATCGCCTGCATCTGTTTCAGGCCAGCAGCCCCGCCGCGCGTGCAGCCTCGAGATAGGTCCGGCTGACTGGGACGATGGTGCCGTTTTCCAGCTCCAGCGCCGGCCGGCCTTTCTGGCGCAGGCTGCGCTTGACCGCATCCAGCGCAACCCAATGGCTGCGATGCACCTGCAAACCGGTAATAGGGGCTGTCTCACGAATGGCATCCGAAAGGCGCATGAGCACCAGGCTCCGGCCATTTTCGGTACTGACTTCGACATAATGGTCGGCCACCGAAATATGCAGTAGCCGGCCGCGTTGGGGCCGGGGCAACCGCTCCAGCAGGGCGGGCGGCTCTTCCGCTATGGCTGCGGCAGGCTGCGACCGTTCCAGTACTGTCGCGATCAGGGTCACGGCGGCAGAGATCGCCATGCAATAAAAACTCAGCGATACCAGATCGATGACCGTGCTTGCCGGGCCGAACACGACGAGGTTGATGACAGCCACGACCGCAGCGATGAATGGACCAGCCGCCGCCCCGGCGACAAGCGCGGCGGCAATGCGGTGCATGCGTGGCCGCAACAGGCGTTCGCAAAATCCGGCGACCAGCGTCCCCACGGCCGATGTACCTACGCCGATGGCGGTCCAATAGGCCAGACGCGGCGCCAGGGTCATCGCTTCATATGTGCCGAACGGGCCGATCAACCCGATCACCAGGCTGAGCGCCAGCAGCACCACCCAGCTTCGTCCGTCGCGCATCAGGCCATGCAATTCGCGCAGCGTGGAATGCAAAGGGTTGTCGTTCACGAAGCGGACCTGCGGTTGAAGAAGTGAGCGTTGCGCGCGGCAACTTAGCGATCCATCCCGGTGTCGCAAAGACCTCATGCGGATATCAACATGACGCTCACCCCCCTTCTTGACGCCGACTTCGCCATCCAGATCCATGCGGCCTCGGCCATCCTGGCGACCATTTTGGGCGCTCTCATTCTCTGGCGCCGCAAGGGTACGGTGCTGCACAAGGCCTTGGGCCGCGTCTGGATCGCTCTGATGCTGATGACCGCCACGAGCGGCCTGTTCATCAACGAGATCAGGTTGATCGGCCCGTTCAGCCCGATCCATCTGTTTTCGCTGTTCACCTATTTCACGGTGTTTGTCGGCCTCAAGGCCATCATCGTTGACCGCGATGTAGCCCGGCATCGCGCGGAGCTGCAGGGGCTCTATGTCGGGGCACTGATCCTCGCCGGCGCCTTCACCTTCCTGCCCGGCCGGCGCATGCATGTCGTGTTGTTCGGGCTCGATGCTGGATGGACTGAATCGCTGATGGTTATCGTGCCGGCGCTGGTCGTGGCGGCGTTCGCCTGGTTGCGCATGCGGCGAGTGCCCATCATCCGGCCACTGGGGGCGCCACGGCAGTGAGTATCGCTCGGCGCCAGGCCACGCTGGCGTCGAGATTAGCGCAGTGTCCGCCCCGCGGCAGATGTTCGATCCGCCAGTTCGGCCGGCCATCCAGAACCGTCAGCTGCGGCAGCAGCGCCCGATTGACGGCATGATCCTTGCTGCCCACCAGTATCAGGCCGGGCCCGGACCAGTTTCGCGCAGCCTGCCGCAGGTCGTAGCGCCGGATATGGCGCACAATGGAGGCGACTGCGCGCGCGTCATATTGCTTGAGCAACCGCGCCACGAGCGGCCGGCCGGTCCGGCTGTCGGTGGTCATGCGCGCGGTGATCTGCGCCGCCAGCGCGCGCCCCGGGATGGTGTCGAGCAGCGTCACCAACCCGCCAATGGCAGGCAGGTTCAGCGCCAGGGCTGTGCCGAATATCGTCAGCGAGACCAGCCGCTGCGGCGCTTCGGCGGCCACGCCGAGCCCCAATATGCCGCCCAGGGAATTGCCTACCCAATGAACCCGGCCCAACCCCGCCTGATCGAGCATGTGCATCAGATCGGCCCGCAGGCGCTGTGGAGAGAAGGCTTCGGAAGTCATGCGCGACGGCACGCCGGAACGCCCATGACCGCGCAGATCGGGCACCAGCACGCGATAGCCTTGCGTCGCCAGCCAGTCCGCGTCGGCAGCAAACTGTGCCCCGCCCGCGCAAAGGCCATGGCACAGCAATATGCCAGCCCCCCATTGGGGACCGGCAAGATCAAAGCACAGCCTTGTGCCGTCGCTGGCGGTGATCGTGTGGTGCGCCATGCCCCCGATATAGGCGGAATATGGCCGAAGCGACAGCCGCCGGGCTAGGCATTGCCGATCAGGATCCCGGCCGCAAATACCAGCGATCCACCCAGCACCACTTGCAGCACGGCACGCCAGAATGGGGTCTGCATGTATCGCTGCTGGATATAGGCAATGGCCCAGAGTTCCACCAGCACGACAAAGGCGGCCACGCCGGTGGCGATCCAGAAATCATGGATCAGATAGGGCAGGGCATGCCCCAGCCCACCCACCGCGGTCATGATGCCCGCCGCGAAGCCCCGTTTGATCGGCGAACCGCGCCCCGTGAGCTTGCCGTCGTCGGAAGCGGCCTCGGTAAAGCCCATGGAAATACCCGCGCCCACCGCGGCGGCCAGGCCAACCAGAAAGGTCTGGTGCGTGTCGCCGGTGGCAAAGGCGGCCGCGAATACCGGCGCCAGCGTCGAGACCGAGCCATCCATCAGCCCGGCCAGGCCCGGCTGCACATAGGTCAAAAGGAACTGCCGGTGTTGTTCGTGGCCCTCGGCTTCCCGGCCTTCGTCACCCAGGACCTTGTCGTCAATCTGGTCGGCCCGCCTGGCATGCCCTTTTTCGGCGGCCGCCAGATCGCCCAGCAGCTTGCGGATACCCGCATCGGTCACCTGGTCTGCCGCGGCGAGATAGAAGCGATAGGCGCCTTCCTCCATTTCCCACACCTGTTGGCGCGCCTGCTCCAGGGTCAGTGTCTTCTGCAACCAGACCGGCTTGCGGCTGAGAAAGCCGCGCACATGTTCGCGCCGGATCGGCACCAGCCGCGTGCCGAAGCGCTCGACATAGAGGTCCAGCAAGCGCCGGCGATGCTCGTCCTCCTCGGCCGCCATGCCCTCGAACAGGGCGGCGCTGCCCGGATAGGTCTCGCCCAGCCGCGTGGCATATTCAGAATAGATGCGCCCATCCTCTTCTTCGGCCGCGATGGCCAGCGAGAGGATTTCGCGCTCCGAGAGCGAGGTAAAGTCGCGGCGATTGTCCGGCCAGAACCGAAGCATGGCTAGCTCCACATTAGAATGATTCCAAACAATACTTAGAACGGTTCTAAACTCAGTTCAATGGGGAACCCGCTGCGACAATCTGGGTCTGCGTCCCGTGCCGCATTTCTCTTGTCCGCTCGGTGTCACCGGGCTATCCACGACCCCCATGAGCATTGCCAGCCGCAGTACCGCGCAGACCATGCTCCGCGAGACCGGCATTGCCCTCGCGGTGCTGGCCATCTACGTGCTGACCCTGCTGTTGCCGCTGCATCAGGCGGCCGCCCAGCAACGCGATCTCAACGCCATCGGCTATGCCACGCTCGATAGCTGGTCCGTCTGTCAGCCTCTGGCGCAGGACGAAAACGGCGATCCGCACGAAGCCGCTGCGCTCTCCTGTCCAGCTACCGGCGTGGCGAAGCACCAGCTCGCCGCATTGCTGCCGCCCGTCCTCGTTGTCGAAACGCCAACAGCCGCCGATATCGTCCGCTACAGCGATGCTCCGGCACCCCACATCACTATCCTGCCCGATCATGTCGGGCAGTCCCGAGCCCCTCCCGTCGCGGCCTGATCCTCGCTGCAATGACCGGCAGAACCTGCCGGTATCAGACCCTATATTGACTGGAGACGAACCCATGATCGGTTCTTTCGCGCGCGCCGGCCTGGCCGCGACCACTTTCATCGCCCTTACCGCCCCGGCTCTTGCCCATTCTACCCTGGAAGTGCAGGAGGCCGCCCTCGGCGCGTCCTACAAGGCCGTCCTCCGCATCCCCCATGGCTGCGGTGCCGAAGCCACCCACACCGTTCGCGTCCAGATTCCGGAGGGCTTCTACAATGTGAAGCCCATGCCCAAGGCCGGCTGGAAACTCGAAATCGTCACCGGACCCTACGAAAACACCTATTTGAACCACGGCACCGAAGTGTCGGAGGGCGTCAAGGAAATCACCTGGTCGGAGGGCAATCTGCCCAATGAGTGGTATGATGAGTTCGTCTTCCGCGGCACCTTTGCCGACACGCTTGAGGAAGGCCTTTTCTACTTCCCCACTGTCCAGGAATGCGCATCGGGCGAAGAAGCCTGGATCGATGTGACGCCTGATGGTGCCATGCCGGCGCCCAGCGTGACCCTGATCGCCGGCGGCATGGATGAGCACGCCCATCATGGTGCCGCGGCATCGGCCGAGACCATGATAGGCGACCTGACCATCACGGGCGCCTTCACCCGCGCAACCCTGCCCAACGCCCCGGTGGCCGGCGGCTTTGTGACCCTTGCCAATCATGGCACCGAAGACGACAGGCTGGTCGGCGTCGAAACGCCCATCGCCAAGGAAGGCCAGATCCACGAAATGGCCATGGAAGGCGATGTTATGAAGATGCGTCAGCTCCCCGACGGTCTGATCATCCCCGCCGGCGAAACCGTGGTCCTCGAACCCGGTGGCTACCACCTGATGTTCATGGGGCTCACCGGGCCAATCGCCGAAGGCGATGCCGTTCCCGTCACACTGACCTTTGAAAAGGCCGGCACCATCACCCTCGATCTGATGGCCGCCGGGTCTGCCGCCGACGCGCCGGCCGAAGACCACTCTGCTCATATGGGGCATTGATCATGGCCCTGTCCCACATCCGCACGATCCTCTGGACCCTTGTGGCGGTTGCCGCCCTGGGAGCCACCGGGCTTTATGTCTATACCACCATGACGCGTCCGGCTCAGGCAGTCGCGCTGGGGCAGGGCGACTATCGGCTGGTGACGGCCTCGGGCGAGGCCTTCACCCGGGATAGCCTCAAGGGCGCCCCGTCCATGCTGTTCTTCGGCTTCACCCATTGCCCGGAAGTCTGCCCCACCTCACTGGCCGAAATGGCCAGCTGGTACGAAGCCCTGGGCGAAGAGGCCAAGGACTTGAATGCCTTCTTCGTCACCGTCGATCCGGAGCGCGATACCGCCGAGGTGATCGGCGACTATGTCAGCTGGACCGGCCGCGTCACCGGCGTTACCGGAACCGTGGATGAAATCGCCAAGGCGGCCCGATCCTGGGCCGTCTACTACGAAAAAGTGCCGCTCGAAGGCGGCGACTACACCATGGACCACACCGCCTCGGTGTTCCTCGTCAATGCCCAGGGCGAGTTCGAGGGCACCATCGCCTATCGCGAGGACAGCGCCACCGCGTTGGCCAAGCTCAGGCGCCTGCTCGAAGGCTAGAGCCTTTTAGCAAAAGTGGACACCACTTTTGCGGCCTGAAGGCGCGACAAAACAGAGAGATAGAGCTCCAGTTCTGTTTCAATCAGAACGGGAGCTCTAGTGCTGCAATCGCGGGTCGGCGGCAAGGCCGGCCCGCTTCACTCAGCCGCCCATGAATCGTTCCATGCGGAACGGATGGATGTCGATGGCGGTGGCCTCGCCGGTCATAGCCTGCGCCAGCAATTCGCCGGTCGCGGGCCCCAGCGTAAAGCCGTGATGGGCGTGGCCGATGCCCACGAAGAGCCCCTTGTGCTTGGGTGCCTTGGAGATGATCGGCATCATGTCCGGGGTGCAGGGGCGGGCGCCCTTCCAGGGCTGCGGATCCAGCCTTTGCCCGAGCGGGAACAATTCCTTGGCCGCCCTCTCCGCCCTGCCCAACTGGATCGGAGTTGGCGCTGCATCGCGTTCGGCAAATTCGGCGCCTGTGGTGATGCGGATGCCCTTGGCCATCGGGGCCATGGCATAGCCGACCTCCGGGTCGAGCAGCAGATGGTTGAGCGTCGTCCCCTCGGCACTGCCATAATGCATGTGATAGCCGCGCTTTACGAACAGCGGCAGCCGGTAGCCCAGCGGCTCGAGCACATCGGGTGCCCAGGGCCCCAGGGCGATCACCGCCTGCCCGGCTGACACAGTCTTGCCCTCGATTTGCGCGCTCCAGCCTGTCCGGGTCGGTGTGAGCGCCTTAGCCGCGCCGCGTATGAACGTGCCGCCCAGCTTTTCGAACAGCTCGAAATAGGCCGTTACCAGCGCGCCGGGATCCTTCACCGTCCATGGATCGGTCCAGTGAATGGCGCCCGCCAGTCCGCCAATCAGGTCGGGTTCCGCGATCTTGAGCGACGGCCAGTCGAGCACATTGAAACTGATGCCAAACTGGTCATGATCGCCCTGCGCCTTGCGCGCTTCCTTCTCCAGCCTTTCTTGGCTGCGGAAGGCCAGGTGCCAGCCATAGCGCGAAATCAGGCTTTCGGCCTCGGGACCACAGGCCGAAATCAGATCGGAATGGGTGATGATCGAGCGCCCGATCAGCGGCGCATAGCTCGCGACCACTTTCCGATAATGGTCGGGCGAGCTCTCCCACCAATAGCGCAGCAGCGGCGGCGCCAGCCGGGGCAGGGCCAGCGGCTCGTAGCGAGCCGCCGTCGACAGATGCAGCCCCACCTGCAGCAGGGTCTGCAGGTCGCGCGGAAACGGATGCGGCCGCACCCCCTCGCGCTGAATGATACCGGCATTGCCGAAACTGGTTTCGTGCCCGGGCTCGCTTTTGTCGACCAGCGTTACGCTGCGTCCGCGCCGTAGCAGGTGAATGCCGGTGGCAATGCCGACAATGCCGGCGCCCAGGATAATCACGTCGCTCATGGCTGCCTCTCTCACCCGTCGTTCCCCATTCTATAGCAAATCGGCGCAAGGAGATTATCCTCATCTGCAAGGCAGATAGACCTTTGGGCTCGGAGGAAATCCCAAGGATTGATCGAAGTGCGCAAGAAAAATGCGAGATTATTCTGGCATTGTGTACAAAACAATTGCGCTTTGGTCTCTGGTGCCCCCGCGCGCCCGCTTTGTCGGATTTGTTCAATCTCCTGGCGCGCCCGGTCTCTAGAACAGGTATCATCAACCCCAAGGAGACAGCGCCATGTCCACAAGCAAAGTAACAACCGTCGCCGCCATGCTGCTGGCCACTGCCCTTACCCCGGCTCCCGCTCTGGTCCTGGCCATCGCCCTCACGCCAAGTCCGGCGCAAGCCGCCGAAACCGTGCTCACGCTCGACGCCGGCGTGGTCGGCACGCTGTCCGTGCCCGAGGGAGGCGTCGATGGTCCAGCCGTCGTCATGCTGCACGGATTTGCCAGCAATCGTGACGAAATTGGTGGCATCTTTGCCGCCCAGGCCGAAGCCCTGTCCCAGGCTGGTATCGCCTCGCTGCGCATCGATTTCCGCGGCTATGGCGAAAGCGCCGGCGCCGAGGCCGAAGTCACCATTGACCGCATGCTCGAAGATGCAGAAATCGCCCGAACCCATCTGGCCTCGGTCGAGGGTGTCGACGCGGACCGCATCGGCGTCCTGGGCTACAGCTTTGGCGCCGCCATCGCCATGCTCGACCCTGCCGACTATGCCGCCGTGGCGGTCTGGGGCCAGATGGGTGATCTCGAGGGCGAATTTGTCGAATTTCTCGGCGAAGAGGCCTTTGCTACGGCGCGCGAGACCGGCAATTACACTATCGACCTCGGCTGGCGCGTCATCTCGCTCGATGCTCCCTTCTTCGCCAGCATCGAAAGCCACGATCTTGCCGCCGGCTTCGTGGGCTATTCCGGCCCCTTCCTGACGCTGGCCGGAGCCGACGATCCGGCCACGGCCTACTTCGAGCAATATCTGGCGCTGGCCACCGGCCCCAAGCAAGCCGTCGTCATTCCCGGCACCGACCACATGCTGGGCGTCTATAGCGACCAGCCCGAAATCGGCGCCGATGTCGTAGCCCGGACCACGGCCTGGCTGGCGGACAATCTCTAGGAGAAAGGCTGGCCCAGGCATCACTTGGGCATCATGCCAAAGATGACAGGTCGATCGGCGGGACGCCGATCGATCGGATGCGCTTCACATCTGGTTCTGGTGCACATATCCCAGCACGCTGGCGGGGACCTCTTGCGCCAGCCATTCGCGGAAAAAGCCCAGCTTCTTTGGCGCCCTTCGGCCCTTGGCAGTGGCCAGGAAATAGCCGCGCTTGCCCGTCACCGGCAGGTCAAATGGCCGGATCAGCCGTCCGTCACTGACCGCATCGGCGGTCATCATGTCCGCCGCCAGCAAAATGCCCTGTCCGGATATGGCAGCATCGAAGGCCAGCGAAGCGTCCGAATAGACCGGGCCATTGAGTGGCATTTGCGGGTCCAGCCCAGCTTTTGCCAGCCAGGCCGGCCAGTCGAGCATGCTGGTCTGGTCGGCGATCACCGGCACATGGGCCAGATCGGCCGGGCTTCTCACCTTGTCGCGGATCATTGGCGAGCAGACCGGCTGATAATCCTGCCCGCCGATCAAGCTCACATCGACCCCCGGCCATTTCCCATCGCCATAGCGAATGCCGCAGTCGATATCCGGACGGCCCAGATCCAGCATCGCCCCGGTGACCGTCAAGCGCATTTCAAGTCCCGGATAGAGCGCGGAAAACTTGTGCACCCGCCAGATCAGCCAGCGTGAGGCGAACACGCTCCCCACGGTGACATTGAGCACGCCCTCATGCGCGCCGGTCAGGCTCGCCAGCCCGTCCTGCAATTGGGTGAAGCCGCCGGTTAGTTGCGGCAGCACCTGCGCCAGCGCCGGCAGCGGCCTGATGCCCTGCGGCGTGCGCGCGAACAATTCCATGCCCAGCCGGTCCTCGGCGCGGCGCAAATGCTGGCTGACCGCGCCAATGGTCACGCCCAGCTCCTCGGCCGCCGGGGCCAGGGCGCCACGACGGGCAACGATCTCGATGGCGCGCAGCGCATTGAGCGGAATGGGGAAGGGGTTTGCCATATAGATTTTCTATAACTGCGTGCAGGCCTTGTCCATTGCTGGTGCTGTCCTGGCGGCGCATTATGGGGCCATACCAATCCAACCAGTATTTCCGGAGACAGAAAATGTCGTTCCTGACCCGCCTTCTGGCGTGGTTCGGCAAACGCGTGCCGCCACGCCCCCGCACACCCGATCCCGATCGCATGACCCTTAATGACTGGGCCGACTTGCCGCCCCATCATCCCGACTGCAAGACCTGCTGAGCCGCCCGCTTCTCCTCCTCCTCTCCTTTTTTTGAGGGGGCGGATGGGAGCAGACTCACTCGCAGATCTGTGCCGTGCAGCTTTGCCCGTGGCACCCGAGGTCCAGGTGAAAATGATCCTTGTGTTCCGCATTGGCCTCGGGGCCGAGCACGGTGGTGAATCGCCCGCAGGCCGCGCTATGCGCCTGCCGCAACAGCCGCCCCGCCGATGCCGTGGGCGGCAGCCAGTCCGCCTCGACCGCAATGCTCCGGCCATCCTCCAGCGTGAACCCCACCACGTCGATCGCATTGGCAAAGCCGTGCTCGGAGACAAACCCGTCTTCAGCGCCATAGCGATTGCGGCACATCAATGAGGTGCCGGTGGTCACGCCCGCCAGCGGACTGTCGAGCGCCGAACCGGCATACAAATCCACTTCGCCCACCCAGTCGGATATCGCCCCGGCCATCTGGCAATTGGTGGTGACCGGGGTGGAAAACCCGATCTCGCGCCCATTGACCCGCACCCCGCTCAGCAACATTGGCGAACGCACCCCGCATACCCCTTCCGCCACCGGGTCGAGCATTTCCCCGATCACCCGACCCTGCAGCAGCACCGGGCAGGCGGTCTGGTAAATCCGGTCCATCGCGGGTTCTGGCGCAGCCGCCGGCTCCGCCTCGGCCTCGGGCGCAGGAGGAACCGACCGCGGCCGGGGCAAAGGCGGCGCGTCATCCGCCTCCGGTCGTTGATCCGCCGCCGTCGGGGTCACCGGCTCAACCGGCGTCTCCGGCACGGTCCGCGGCGCGTCCCGCTCGGGCAGCATGTCCTCCACGAAACGCTCGAAATCCTGCAGCAAATCCTGCCCCGCAACCGGGGCGGTGGCGAGCAACAGGGCGGCGATGGCGGTCTTGGCGGCATTGTGCATGGCGCCTCAACGCGCCATCCCGCCCGCGCGTTGCCGCAAAACCCCGGTTAACCGCGCGCAAACCATCTTTCTTGGCCCCGTGGCATCTGCTATCAGCCACGCCCATGACCACGCCGCTCAAGAACATCCGCAATTTCTCCATCGTCGCCCATATCGACCATGGCAAATCGACCCTCGCCGACCGCCTGATCCAGATGACGGGCGGGCTCGATGCGCGCGAGATGAAAGCCCAGGTGCTGGACTCGATGGAAATCGAGCGCGAGCGCGGCATCACCATCAAGGCGCAGACCGTGCGGCTCAAATACCGCGCCCAGGATGGCGAGGATTATGTCCTCAACCTGATCGACACCCCCGGCCATGTCGACTTCGCCTATGAGGTGAGCCGCTCCATGGCTGCGGTCGAGGGCTCGCTGCTGGTGGTCGATGCCAGCCAGGGCGTCGAGGCGCAGACCCTGGCCAATGTCTATCACGCCATTGACGCCAATCACGAAATCGTCCCGGTGCTGAACAAGGTCGATCTGCCCGCCGCCGACATTCCGCGCGTCAAGAGCCAGATCGAGGACGTCATCGGCATTGATGCGAGCGACGCGGTCGAAATCTCGGCCAAGACCGGCATGGGCGTCGACCAGGTGCTCGAGGCCATCGTCACGCGCCTGCCCGCCCCCAAGGGCGATATCGACGCGCCGCTGAAGGCCCTGCTGGTCGATAGCTGGTACGATACCTATCTCGGCGTGGTGGTGCTGGTCCGCATCATCGATGGGGTGATGAAGAAGGGCCAGAAGATCCGCATGATGGCCTCCGGCGCCGTTTACGAGCTGGACCGGGTCGCCGTCTCCACCCCCAAACTGGTCGAGGTCAAGGAACTGACCCCGGGCGAACTGGGCGTCTTTACCGCCTCGATCAAGGAAGTGGCCGATACCAATGTCGGCGACACCATTACCGAGGACAAGAAACCCACCGAAAAGGCGCTGCCCGGCTTCCGCCCGGCCCAGCCGGTGGTGTTCTGCGGCCTCTTCCCGGTCGATGCCAGCGATTTTGACGAGCTGCGCGCCGCCATGGGCAAGCTGCGGCTCAATGATGCCAGCTTCTCGTTCGAAATGGAAACCTCGGCCGCGCTCGGCTTCGGCTTCCGCTGCGGGTTTCTGGGGCTGTTGCACCTCGAAATCATCCAGGAGCGGTTGAGCCGCGAATTCGATCTCGACCTCATCGCCACCGCCCCCTCGGTGGTTTACGAGGTGGAACTGACCAGTGGCGAGACCATGCATCTGCATAATCCCGCCGACCTGCCCGATGTGATGAAGATCGAGGAAATCCGCGAACCCTGGATCAAGGCGACCATTCTGACGCCCGATGATTATCTCGGCGCAATCCTGAAGCTCTGCCAGGACCGGCGCGGCATCCAGAAGAACCTGAGCTATGTCGGCCAGCGCGCCATGGTGGAATATGAACTGCCGCTCAATGAGGTGGTGTTCGATTTCTACGATCGGCTGAAGTCGATCTCAAAGGGCTATGCCAGCTTTGACTATCAACTGATCGAGCACCGCGCCGGCGATCTGGTGAAGCTCTCGATCCTCGTCAATGCCGAGCCGGTCGACGCCCTCTCCATGCTGGTGCACCGCACGGTGGCCGAAAGCCGCGGCCGCGTCATGTGCGAAAAGCTCAAGGAGCTGATCCCCCCGCATCTGTTCGTGATCCCCATCCAGGCCGCCATCGGTGGCAAGATCATCGCCCGCGAAACGGTGCGCGCCATGCGCAAGGACGTCACGGCCAAATGCTATGGCGGCGACGCCACGCGTAAGCGCAAGCTGCTGGAGAAACAAAAAGCCGGCAAGAAGCGCATGCGCCAGTTTGGTTCCGTGGAGATTCCGCAAGAGGCGTTCATCAAGGCGCTGAAGATGGGGGATGACTAGCCGACGGCGCTTCGCGCAAAATCGCTCCGGTGGAGCGATTTTAGTCGGCTAGGCCCGGAGAGCTATGCTCGCAGGGCCCAGGTTCTCAGCAGGCACAACGCCACTCCTCCCTCCTATCAAGGGGAGATAGCGTCGCTCGGCCTAGAAGGCCTTAGCAAAGCTAACTGCGGCTATATTTCGCTAACTTGGCCTCCGGCGAACCCATGGGCCAGTGGCGTCACTGCAAATCGGTCGCACGGCATTGTGACAAGCTGGAAGGCCATTAGGGCAAGCTTAAGCGTGCATGCAGTTCATACGAGGCTCCGCCCTATTAATAGTCATACACATAGCGGTGGAGGAACGCCCGTTGCCGAAATGGCAACGCCTGGCTAACAATTGCAATAGCCTGGATTCGGCGGCGGGAGTTAGTAATGGGCAGAAAATTGTCTGAAGTCCTTCAGGAGGCGTTGCCGGTAGAAGGTAGTCTTCCTTTGGTTCATATTACAGACGCCTTTAATCTTGAAGAGATACTGTCGTCGGCCTCGCTCTTGCCAACCACATGCGACGTTTTTAAAGAGAATTTACTGTATTTTTTTATGGACGCCCAGCTTACAAGACTCGCAGAGAAGACAACTCCAATTTGCTATTCGACTATCCGGTGGTGTTTGCCCTCAAGGCGGGGGTGTCACCTAGCGACCGAAAAAGAGCATTTCCCTTGGATACTGGGGCTTTTATTAGGGGATATTACGGAAAGTTCTTCCACAAAAATACGCCGCTAGAATCGTTGGAGATTCCAGCAGATTCGGACTCGTTGGCCAAATATGTTGGGCTTTTCTATTCTTCGAATATTGACTATTATTCCGGGAGGTCCACAAAAAATGTTGAGATTCGGGCGACGGAGTTCAATCTTCAGGGACTTCACGAATTGGCCCGTCTCCCCGCAATGCCGCCCAGCGAAGGCGTCGTGAGTTCGGATGAGCGATCTTCCTCAATTGAAATCCAGTTCGCTGCAGGTATAGAACTGCGAGACAACGTCCTGGCGATAATTCTTCCGGGAGTTTTCTTGGGGGAGCCGGAAATAAAAGAATATGTTTCTAAAGTAAAACCAATGCATTTGGAGACATACGACACCATGCACGGAATGGGCCCCCAAGGCGTTGCCGCGGTTGTCTATGATCGTCTTCTGACGGTCTATAGAAGAGAAGGTCTGCTGCCTTGAAGTTGGTCGGGTTTGTTCGGCTGTTACCCTTATCTCCGGCGCCGGTACTGCCGGTATTTAGGCAGGAGGGGGCCGCTCAACTGCACCTTCAAAAAATTGGCCCATCTGGGCTGGTAGAGGATTTCGTTCCGATCGACTCACCACCAAACGGACGGCTGATTGTTACGGATGAACCGAGTTTTCCAGAAATGACTGTCGGAGAAGTGGCCATCCTAGCGTTGGATCGCGGAGAAGCCGATATAGCACTCCGCCGTGGCCACCGTTACCTCGAGTCAATACGAGAGCTTCTCCACAAGAGAGCGGATGAGTTGACTCCTTTCATGGCGCTAGAGCTTGCGGTCCTTGTCGGAGATCGACATTCAGCCGTAGCCTTCGGGCGAAAGTGCCTTTCCGAGATGGCAAGTCTAGGTCCTCGGCTGGCAGCGTCATGGCTAGCGGGCGCCGCAATATCCGATGACCTCCGACGCGAGTTGTCGTCCGACCCAATCGTCAACTCTCCAGTATTCGATCTTAGTGACCAGCGATGGCTTGTCAGTTTCCAAGGTCCGAAGTTGCTTGTTCGTGGGCTGACACAGTTTTGTACCAGTGTACTACGGCAGCCTCGCGCAACAGTAATTAGAAATTTGTTCGATACCAGTAAATCACCAGAAATTCCGCTCCCAGAACACGTGGACGCTGTGACTGGAGCGGTGCTGTGGCGGGCTAATAGGGCTGTTACAACGGAGTTGTTTCTTCTCCGTGTAAGTGCATCTTGGGGACGAGTATTGCTAGCGGATGGAGTTGATCCCAATTGGTTGAACGAGGACTACGAGAATTTTGAGACGCACCTTTTAAAATCAAGTAACATTGTAAAATTGCGCCGATCTGGAATAGATTTGAGTTTTGGTAGAGCGCGTGTTCTTTTGTACATTTGGGCGGCGCTAGAAAAAATGACCGGGAAGGCTGCCGCTGCTATCAGAGAGATGCCAGTGGTTGAAACACACGGAGATTATGAACTAAAGCATGCCGTCATCATGGCTAATCGGTTGCGCGGATCAGATTCGGATTAACTTCTGTATCTTTCGTGCCAATCGACAAATCCGAGATTGCGTCAGATTTATTGCGTATCAGCGCCATTTAATCCCAGCCCGGCCCAACCCGCGCCAGAGCGGTCCGCCACCCCGCTGAGTCAAGCCAGCCGTCACGAAACCTCGTCTTTCGCCTCACCGCGCTCCACAAGGATTTGACGGCGCTGGCCACGCGGCGCGGGCGGCAGGACTTATCAGGAACCGTGCGCGGACTGGCCTAAGTCCCACCCCGCCTGACGGCCCCGCCACTCACCCAGATTTCTCCCCCGTTCCCTGCATCCATCTCCGTCACTCATCCGTATCTCCTTGTAACGGCAGAACAAGGAGCCCACCCGTGTCCATCAAAGACGAGAAAATCTGGATCATCGGCGGGTCGAGCGGCATTGGCGAGGCTCTGGCGCAGAAATTTGCGGCGCGGGGGGCGCTGGTGGTCATTTCGGGGCGCAACAAGGACGATCTGGCCGCAGCGCTCGGTCGCATCGGCTCGGGTCATCACGCCATTGCGGTCGACGCTACTGATCGGGGCAGCATCGAAGAGGCGGCGGCGCTGCATGGGCCGTTCGACCGGATTATTACCACCGCCGCCATCTATAATCCCGGCGCGGTCGGCAAGGCCGATGCCGATGAAGCGGCCAAAGTGTTCGCGGTCAATCTCACCGGCACCTTCAACGTGGCGCAGATCGGCGCCAGGCATTTGCGGCCGGGCGGGCAATTGGTGCTGTTCGGCTCGGCGGCGGCGATTTTCGGCCTGCCCAATGGCCAGGTCTATTCGGCCACCAAGGCCGGCATCGTCAATTTCGCCCAGTCGCTGCGCACCGAATTGTGGCCTGAGGTCGATGTGCGGCTGATAACGCCGGGCTTTGTGCGCACGCCGCTGACTGACAAGAACAATTTTGCCATGCCGGGGCTCATGGAGCCCGAAGCGGCGGCGGCGCGCATTCTGGCCGGGCTCGATGGCAAAAGCTTCGAGATCGCCTTTCCGCGCCGGCTGATCTGGCCGCTGAAGCTGTTGGGCGTGCTGCCGCACAGGCTGGCTTTTTGGATTGCGGCGCGGATGCGGGGTTAGCTGGTGAGCTTGACCACGTAATAGCCAGCCAGGGCCGAAACACCCGAGAGGAAGCCGCCCCAGGCCATGTCGATCAGGCTGATCTGCAGGCTCCAGCCCTTGAGGGTGGAGAGATTGGTCATGTCATAGGTGCCATAGGCCAGAAGCCCCAGCGCCACCCCGGCCACCAGCGCCCAAACCCAGCTGCCGGCATTGACCGCCGGCAGCACGGCAAAGCCGACCAGGCCCGCGACATAAAAGAGGTAGAAGAGGGCCGCCGGCACCAGATTGGGCTGGTCGAGCAGCAGGTCGCCGATTTCGGCGCGGTAAAAGCCGATGCCGAGCACGGTCAGCCAGAGCAGGTCGATCCCGAAGAACACCAGCGCCGTGCCGCCATAGGCGGCAAGCAGGGTCAACAGGGGAAAGCCGAACATGGGTCCTCCTCAGATGCCGAGCATCGGCTGGACCAGCCGCAACAACCGGCTGGAGAATTTGAGCGGCGCATCGGTGATGGCCAGGCATATGCAATCCTCGTGATCATCGGCCACCGGCTGGTGGGTCAGGCTGCCATCGGCATCCTCGATATCGCCGGGGCCGAAGCGGTCGACCTCGTCGTGGAAACTGCCCTTGAGCACCACGGTCAATTCGCGCCCGCCATGGGAATGCTCGGGCACCGGCTTGCCGGCAGCAATGCAGAGCAGGCGCGCCTGGGTGGTCTTGTCGCCGGTCTTGATCAGCACCTGCTTGGCATTGCCCAGGTTGCGCCATTTGATGGCGTCGAGATCACCCCCGAGATAGGAGCGCAGCGGCTCGGGCAGGGTGGCCGAGACCGGGCGGGAAACGGGCCTGGGCGCCGGCTCGGGCGTGACCGCGAGGCGGGATTTGAGCGTTTCCCAGCTATCGGCGGGGCCCTCCACGGGCGTCAGCTCTTCCAGCATGGCCCCGGCGGTTGCTTCGGCCAGCGCCAATTGTTCCCGGCATTGCGGGCACATGGCCAAATGGCAGGCAATGGCCAGCGACCAGCCTTCACTGAGGCGCCCGGCGGCATAGTCGAGCAGGAGATCGTCATTGAGGTGATGGCGAATGGTCATTTGATTTCCTCCAGCGCCGCGCGAAGGCGTCCGAAGGCCAGTCTGATGCGCGATTTGACGGTGCCAATCGGCAGCCCGGTGCGGGCAGCGATGGTGCTGTGCGAGTCTTCGTCGAAAAAGGAGAGGCGGATCAGCTCCACCTGTTCGGCCGGCAGGGTCTTGAGCGCGGCATGGAGCGCAGCGCCGCTCTGCTTTTGCTCCAGAAGGTCCGGCGCCTCCGGTTCGGGCGGCGGCACCAGGGCCGGATCGTCGGGGTCGAAGGCGGGGCGTTTCTGCTTGCGCCAGGCATCGATCCAGATATTGCGGGCGATGGTGAATATCCAGGCCGAGGCCTGCCCGCGCTCCGGATCGAACTGGCCCGCCTTGCGCCAGATGGCCAGCATGGTCTCCTGCATCAGATCCTCGGCGGCCTGGCCGTCGCGGGTCAGCTTGAGCAGGTAAGCGCGGATGCGCGGCCCGAATTCCTTGAACAGGGCCTCAAAGGCCGCCATGTCGGCGCTGGCGGCAATCGCCACGATCTGCGCACTGGTCTGGGTCGGCGGCGCGGCATTGTCTGTCCGGTCCGTCATGCGGATTTGGCCCTTCTTTGGCGCGGGCACGGCAAGGCGGCGGCGCGGTGGTCTCGCAGCATCCTCGCATGGTCCGGCAAGTGGGTAAATCGCAACTGACATGCCCCAGATACGCCACCGCCCGTCGGCTGGATCAGCGGCGCCGCGAAAATTCTGCATATCCGGCCGGCGGGAGAAAACTCCGGTGGTGGCTGATCCATCCGGCCCGCGCGCACGTATGGCTCGCACAACATTTAGGACGATAAAGACATGTTTCACGCCGCTTCAGGATTTTCCGGTTCGCAGCCGGTCCGACAACGCATCGCCGTGGTCGGCAGCGGGGTGTCCGGTCTCTCGGCGGCCTGGCTCTTGTCCAAGACCCATGATGTGGTGCTCTACGAGGCCGAAGATCGCCCCGGCGGCCATGCCAATACTATCGATGTTCCCGGCACCGGGCCGGTCGACACCGGCTTCATCGTCTACAATGACAAGAACTACCCCAATTTCCAGGCCATGCTCGCCCATCTCGGCGTAGACAGCATTCCCACCGAAATGTCCTTTGCCGCCTCGCTCGATCGCGGCACGTTCGAATATTGCGGCGAGGGGCTATCGGGCATGCTGGCACAGCGCCGCAACGCCTTCCGGCCACGCTTCTGGAGCCTGTTCCGCGACCTGCTGCGCTTCTACCGCGAGGCGCCAAAGGCGCTTGATCGTCCCGATATGCGCGGCTTGACGCTGGACGAATATCTGCGCACCCAGCGCTATTCCCGCTCCTTTGTCGAGGGGCACCTGCTGCCCATGGCCGCCGCCATCTGGTCGTCCAAGGCCGAGGATATCCGCGCCTATCCGCTCTTTGCCTTCGTGCGCTTCTTTGAAAGCCATGGCCTGCTGCAATTGCGCGAACGCCCCAACTGGCGCACGGTCAAGGGCGGTAGCCGCGCCTATGTCGGCGCCTTGCTCAATGATTTTTCCGGACAATTGCGGCTCTCGACACCCGTTGCCCGGGTCGTTCGCGATGCCTCGGGCGTCACCATTACCGCCCGCACCGGGCAGGTCGATCAGTTCGACGCCATTCTGATTGCCACCCATGCCGATCAGGCGCTGGCCATGCTCGATGCCCCCAGCCAGGCCGAGCAGTCACTTTTGGGCGCCTTTGCCTATACCACCAACACCGCCATCCTGCATGCCGACCCCACCTATATGCCGCGGCGCCGCAAGGTCTGGTGCTGCTGGAACTATATCTCCACCGACCACCTTTCCGATGAGAACCAACTCTGCGTGAGCTATTGGATGAACCGGCTGCAGAGCCTTTCCGGACGCGACTTGTTTGTGACCCTTAATCCCCCGACCCAGCCCCGGGACGAGATCGCGCGCTTCCAATATACCCATCCGCTCTTTGACAGCCGCGCCATCGAGGCCCAGGACAATCTCTGGCAATTGCAGGGGCAGAACCGAACCTTCTACGCCGGCGCCCATTTCGGTCGCGGTTTCCACGAAGATGGGCTGCAGGCCGGATTGGCCGCCGCCGAGGCCATGGGCTCCCTGCCGCGACCCTGGACCGTGCCCAATCCATCCGGCCGCATCACGCTGGCCCCGCCGGTCGCGGCCGCGCTGGTGGCATGATCGCGAACTCAGCCATTTATGTCGGCGTGGTGGTGCACCAGCGGCACCGGCCAAAAAAGCACGCCCTCAAATATCGGGTGTTCTCGCTGCTGATCGATCTTGATGAACTGCCGGCGCTCGATCGGCTGAAATGGTTCGGCCACAATCGCCGGGCGCTGTTTTCGTTCCGGGATGCGGACCACGGCAACGGCCTGCCGCTGCGCAGCTGGGTCAATTTGAAACTGGCTGACAACGGCCTGCCGCCGGCGGGACGCATCCGTCTGCTCTGCTACCCGCGCATTCTGGGCTATGTGTTCAACCCGCTGACCGTCTGGTTCTGTGACGACGCTGCAGGCCAGCCGCTCGCCACCATTTATGAGGTGCACAACACCTTTGGCGAGCGCCATAGCTATGTCCTGCCCCAGGGAGCGGAGCAGGCGGCGGACAAGAGCTTTTATGTCTCGCCCTTCATCGACATGGATTGCCGCTACGAGTTCCGCCTGACGCCACCAGGCGAGAAGGTGCGTGTGGCCATCCATGAAACCCAGGACGGCCAGCCGCTGCTCTATGCCGCCTTCATCGGCGAGGCGCGGCCATTCACCGATGCGACCCTGCGGCGGCTGTTCTTCACCCATCCGCTGATGACGCTCAAGGTCACCGCAGGCATCCATTGGGAGGCCCTGCGCCTGATCGCCAAGGGCATCCGCATCCGCTGGTACACCGATCGCCAGCGCAGCCGCCGTCCTGAGACTGGCCGGCTGGCCGAGCGCCAGGACTAGCCTACCACTCGAAGGCCGGACCGTTCTCGCGGGCGCCCATCAGGAAGACGTCGCTCATCAGCCGCAGCGGGGCGGCATCCACATCGCTCTGGCGCTTGTCGAGCAGATCGGCGAAGCGGTCATAGATACCGGCATATTCCTCGTCGCCATGCTCCAGCACCACCTCGCCATTGATCTTGAGCGTCCGCCCGCCACGCTCGAGCTTGAGATCGTTGCCGGTGCCGGTCACCACATGGATGGTCCAGATCTCCCCGCTTTCCTCGAGCCAGTTGAAGCCCGAGGAAATGTCGGGCTTGTGCGGCTGGCCCGACTTGAACCGAACCTCGACATCGACCGGCGTCTGCCGGTTGGCCGGGAAGGTCAGTTTCGCGCTCTCGACGAAGACGGGAAACGGCATGATCTTGGTGAAGATTGAATAGGCATTTATGCCTGGATCGCAGACGCCGAACCCGCCCGGTTCCCACACCCAGTCCTGGTCCGGATGCCATTTGCGCACGCTTTCGCGCCAGTCGATCCGCACCTTGTTGACGCCTTCCTCAGCCAGAATGGTCTTGGCCCGGTCAACGGCCGCATTGTACTGGCTGTGCCAGGTCTGGAACAGCACCCGGTCCAGCCTGGCCGCATGGGCCACAATGTCGTCGAGTTCGGAAATGGTCGTGGTGGGGGGCTTTTCCATCATCACGTCCTTGCCCGCATCCAGCGCCTCGCGCACCAGGGCGTGCCGCACCCCGGGCGGGGTGCAGATGGACACCAGCCCGATTTCGGGCATGGCCGCATAAAGCTCGGCGGCGGTGCGGAAAACGGGCAGATCGCCATGGCTCACACCGCGCGATGACACGGTCGCGGCCAATTCGAAATCGTCCGAGGCTTCAATCACCGGTATGTGTTGGTCGACTGCGATCTTGCCTACGCCGATAATGGCAATCTTGCGTCTGGCCATGCCTGAACTCCCTGCTCCAAGACGCGGCTATAGAGCAGGTCTTGCCGGCTCCTGCCAAGACCTCAAAACAAGAATAGTATGATTTTTATGCGGTGGGTGCCGCTGGCGGTGGCTCCCACAGCTCGATGGGATTGCCTTCGGGGTCGTGAATGCGGGCGAATCGCCCGGTTTCCTCATTGTCCCATTCGTCCGGCCGTGTCTCGATGGTAATGCCTGCCGCCTTGAGCTGCGCCATCAGCCCGTCCAGGTCGTCGACGCGCAGATTGATCATCCACTGCTTGTCGGCCTCAAAGTAGTCGCTGCCTTGTTTGAATGGCGCAAAAACCGTGAAGCCGGCCTGCTGGGTCCAGAACTCGGTGATCCCCAGATGCGTCTGATACCACTCAGCCAGCGCCTTGGTGTCGCGGGACCGAAAGAAAATGCCGCCTATGCCGGTGACCCTTGCCATGTCCGCCTCCTTGCACGAGCGGCAGCATGGCACGACGGGGCCAGGGTCCAAAAGCCTTTATCGAATGATGATAGCCCGGAAGTCGTTCACATTGGTGCCGGTCGGACCGGTGGTGAACAGATCGCCAATAGCCTCGAAGGCGGTATAGGCGTCGTTGTTGGCCAATGCCGCCTGCGGGTCGATGCCGGCCTCGCGCATGCGCCGTGCTGTCGCGCCGTCGACAAAGGCGCCCGCATTGTCTTCCGAACCGTCAATGCCATCGGTGTCGCCTGCAAGGGCGGAAATCCCTTCCGCCCCGTCCAGCGCAATGGCCAGCGAAAGCAGGAATTCGCCATTGCGGCCGCCCCGCCCCTTGCCCCGCAGCGTGACGGTCGTTTCACCGCCTGAGAGAAGAACCACCGGCTTCTTGAAGGGACGATTGCGCATGGCGATTTCCTTGGCGATAGCCGCATGAACCTGCGCAACGTCGCGCGCCTCTCCCTCGATCGAGTCTGAGAGAATGGCAGCGTCGATGCCCGCTTGGCGGGCCATCTCCGCCGCAGCCTCAAGCGACAGCGCTGCAGAAGCGATCGTGGTGACGCTGTTGCGGGCAAAAATCGGATCGCTTGGCTCGGGCGGCAGGTTGTCATCGCTTTCCAGCAAACGGCGCGCCGCTGGCGGCAGGTCGAGACGGTAGAGTTCGGCCAGCTGTCTTGCTTGGGCACGTCCCCCCGCCAGTGGCAGGGTGGGGCCGGAAGCGACAAGCGCCGGATCGTCCCCCGGCACGTCCGAAACCACCAGGGTGGCCACCCGCGCTGGTGCGGCCGCGGCGGCAAGCCTTCCGCCCTTGATGATCGAGAACTGGTTGCGAACAAGATTCATCACCCCGATGGGCGCACCCGAGGCGAGCAAAGCCCGGTTGATCGCCTGTTCATCTTCGAGGGCCAGGCCCGGCGCCGGGGCCGGCAGCAGCGAGGAGCCACCTCCGGAGATGAGCGCAACCACCAGATCGTCCTGCCTCAGGTTTGACACCAGCTCGAGCAGCCTTTTGGCAGCGGCCTCGCCCGCGGCGTCGGGAACCGGGTGTGCCGCTTCCACGATTTCAATGCGTTCGCAGGCCTCCGCATAGCCATAGCGGGTCACGACCAGCCCCGATATCTCCCCCGGCCAGGCCTGTTCAAAAGCCCGGGCCATCTGCGCGGACGCCTTGCCCGCCCCGATGACGATCGTCCGTCCCTTGGGCATTGCAGGCAGATGCCGCTCGATTGCAAGGGCCGGCTGGGCCTGTGCAACGGCATGGCGGAAAAGACGTTCGAGGAGGGAGCGGTCCATGTGGTCTCGGTCTTCGGTGTGGGCCGGATGGGCCCTTGTCGCCATCGCCAGGGTTTTTGTCCAGTGCTGCACCTTGTCAAATACCTGCCACACAGGTCCACTACCCCGCGCGAGGAGGCCCCATGTCGCAGAGATTCGCTATCTACTATGCTCCCGCCGTTACTGACCTGCTCTGGGAGCGGGCTGCCGTCTGGCTCGGCCGCGATCCGGCAACAGGTGTGAGCTATGACGGGGCCGTTGCCGGCCTGGAGCGGGCGCGCCTGCTCAATCTTACCCAATCAGCCGGCCGCTATGGCTTTCATGCGACCCTCAAGCCACCCATGGCGCTGGCCCCGGGTCTGACAGAGGAAGCCTTGCGCACGGCCATGCAGGAAGCCGCAAAAGACCTGGCGCCTGTTGCCCTGGGCCGGCTGCGGATTGCTTCGCTGGACGGGTTCCTTGCCCTGATGCCCGAGACGGACCGCAATGAGCAATTGCAGGATTTTGCTGCCAACATTGTCGAGACGTTTGAGCCGTTCCGTGCCCCGCTCAAGCCGCGGGACCGGGCCGAGCGCGCTGCACGCGGATTGACCCCGCGCCAGGAAGAACTGCTCGACGCCTATGGCTATCCTTATGTTTTTGATGAGTTTCGCTTTCACATGACCCTGACCGACCGGCTCTCGGAGGCCGACCAGCATGAGGTGATGCAGGCGGCGCAAACCTGGTTCGGGCCGGTGCTGGACGCCCCGGTTGCTCTGGACCGCCTGGTCCTGTTCCACGAAAAGGAAAACAAGCTGCCATTCAATCGGATCGCCGAATTCGGACTGGGACACTAGCGACCATGCGGGAGACCGTTTTTGCCAATGCGCAGATTGTGCTGCCTGACGAAGTCGTCACAGGCAGCGTCCTGGTGCGCGATGGCCAGATTGCCGCGATCGATGCCGGGGCGAGCCGGGCAGGGGAAGACCTGGACGGCGACTATCTCATCCCAGGCCTGGTCGAGCTGCACACGGACCATCTGGAAAATCACTATCGCCCGCGACCCGGGGTGTTCTGGGATCCGCTGGCGGCGCTGCACGCCCATGATTCCCAGATTGCCGGCTCTGGCATAACCACTGTCTTCGATGCCGTTCGGATCGGTTCGGACAACGACCTCCCCGACATGCTGTCCCACGCCCGCAATCTGGTTGATGCCGTGCGCACCGGCGCAGCGGGTGGCTGGCTGAGGGCTGAACATTTCATTCATTTGCGCTGTGAATTGCCCAGCCACGACGTTGTCGATCACTTTGATGCGCTGGCGAACCACCCCACGACACGGCTGGCTTCGGTGATGGATCACACGCCCGGCCAGCGCCAGTTCCGTTCGCTCGACGCCTATAAGCGCTTTTATGCCAAGCAGATGGGGCGCAGCCCCGAGGAATTTCAGGCCTATATCGATGCACGGCTGGACGAGCACAGGCGCTACTCCGGTCCCAACCGTCAGGCCATCGTGTCGCGGGCGAGGACCATGGGCATTGCGCTGGCCAGCCATGATGACGCAACCTTGGCCCATGTGGAGGAGGCTGAGACCGACGGTGTGGCCATCTCGGAATTTCCCACCACGCTGGAAGCGGCCTCCGCTGCGCATGAGGCGGGGCTTGCCATATTGATGGGCGCTCCCAATGTCGTCCGTGGCAGGTCCCATTCGGGCAACATCTCCGCCACCGATCTGGTTGCGGCCGGCCTGCTCGACATTCTGAGCTCGGACTATGTTCCCTACGCGCTCCTGCAGGCCGCCTTCCTGCTCCCGCAGCGCGTTGAGGGCCTTGACCTGTCCACCGCCCTTGCTACCGTGACCAGCAATCCGGCGCGGGCCGCCGGGCTTGAGGACCGAGGGGAGGTCGCGCTGGGCAAACGGGCCGATCTTGTACGCGTGGCGGCCAACGCTCCGCTTCCGGTGGTGCGGGGCGTCTGGCGCGAAGGACGGCGTGTGAGTTGAGCGATCGGCCCCCTGGAGTGTTGGTTCTGGTGGTCGGCCCGTCAGGCGTCGGCAAGGACACCTTGATCGGCGGCGCCCGCCAGGCCCTCGATGGTGACAAGCGTTTCAGTTTCGTTCGGCGGCTCGTCACGCGACCCGCAGACATCGACCTGGAAGATCATGTCAGTCTCGACCGCGAAGCGTTCGCCACCGCCAGGCGTGCCGGTCGCTTTGCCCTGACCTGGCAGGCGCACGGCCTGGACTACGCCCTGCCAATCGGGGTCGACACCGATCTGGCATTGGGCCGTGTGGTCATTGCCAATATTTCCCGCCATGCCGTGCCCGATGCGGTCTCCAAATACCCGCTTTGTCGGGTTATCCAGATATCGGCCGAGATATCTCTCCGCGCCGCCCGTCTGTCGAAGCGCGGCCGCGAGAGCCGCGATCAGATCGTTGCGCGGCTGGCCCGGGAAGGCGCCGCTCTTCCTGCCAATGTCGAGCCGATCGTCATCGACAACTCCAGCACCGTGGGCATTGGTGTTACGGCCTTTGTCATGGCATTGCGCCGCATTGCGGAGGATTGAACCCTTCCCTGCGCCCGGGCGTTGCAATGTTCACAGTCTAGCGTCAGGAGATATCCTTGTCCCGAAACAGCCTCTACGGCGTCATTGCCATCCTTCTCATCGCGTTGGTCGCGTTCGGCATCTATACCTATCAGCAGCAACAGGCCCGGCCCGGCATAGAAGTGCGGGTTGATGAACAGGGGATATCGATCGATGGGAATGGCTAAGGATAGTGGTGAACTGCGCCATCAGGCCATCGTGACCGCCTTGGCGTCCGAACTGGAGCGGCAGGCCGATAGCGGTGCGTCACGGATCGACGTCGATGCGCTGGCAAAAGCGGTGGAGCGAAGCTTGGACCCGGCTCCGCCCGCAGCAGAGGGGCGGCGGCCTTCCGAACTCAACGCCACCAATGATGATTGAACGCTGGCGAACGCTCCAGATCTGCAAAGGCCGGTGGTCACCCACCGGCCTTTTTATGCGGCATTGTCATCCGCGACGGCCTGACTGACTGCGAGATGGGCCGTCTCGACAGATGGAAAACGCTGGCCGTCCATGGCGAAGGCCGGCAGCTTGACGGCCACAAACCTGTAGCCTTCGGCATCCGGCACAACCACGCCCTGTGGTTCTCCGGCAACTTCAATGACAATGGGCCTGAGCTTTTCGGCCCTGTTCAAATTCTTTTCCTGCATGGGTGGAATCTCCACTTGCGCGGCAGTGCGACACGGAACCCTTCCATTCGAAGGTGATCCGGGGCTGGCAGCGCGGGGTCTATCGGTTTTGTGAGACGAGGATGTGACGGATCAGATCACATTCGTTTTGCGCGACAGGACCCTTGCCAGCGTTTGGTATTTCGCATGCAGGCTACTACGGTCGAACACATGGCATGGATCGTGAAGGTCTTCGATGTCGTCATCGTCATTCCTCTCCTTGCGGGTGTTGAGCGCAGGTGTGGCACGCCAATGCGGCGGCGCAATGGCAAGATAGGGAACGCAGCCAGGTTTTGCCAGTGCACCTTTATGCGTATTTTCGAGAAATCCCGAAAAAGACTGCCCGAAGCATCCGGCAGTATAAAATTCTGATATCACTTGTCAGGTTAAATGACAAGCGCGTGCGACTTGCTTCGCCCGCCGCAATCTGGTGTTGTTCGCCGATCAAGCGTCCCCGCCTTTGTCCTGGCGGGTTTGAGGGGAACATAGGTGTCGCAAGAAGAAGTGCCGCCCGCCTCGCGCGGCAAGCGGGGCGTCAAGCCGTCGGGCAAGCCAACGCTCAAGACCATCGCGCAAATGACGGGTTTGGCGGTCACCACCATTTCACGTGCGCTCAACAACGCCCCCGAACTGGCCCAGGAAACGCGTGACCGCGTTCAGAAAATTGCCGCCGAAATCGGATATATGCCAGATCGTGCGGCGCTGCGACTAAAGACCGGGCGAACCAACGTCATCTCCCTCATCCTGGAGCCTGACGAGCAGATCTACGGCTTCGGCACCAATCTGGTGACGGGCATTACCGAGGCCCTGCGCGATACGAGCTATCACCTGGTCATCACGCCGCTGTTCCGAAATGTCGAACCTATTGAGCCCATCCAGCATATCGTCCGCAATCGCATGGCCGATGGGGTAATCTTCTCGAAAGCAGAAACCTTCGACGAGCGCATCCGCTTCCTGCTCGACAATGACTTTCCCTTTGTCAGCCACGGCCGCAGCCTTTGGCCGGAATCGCATCCCTTTGTTGATTATGACAACGAGGCCTATGCCTATGGCGCCACGCTGCGCCTGGCGGAAAAGGGATGCCGCCGCGTCTCCATTGTCCTGCCCGACAGCGCCTTGACCTATACCGAGCACCTCAAGGCCGGGATGGAGCGGGCGGCGCGCGAGGCCGGCATCGCCTTCGAGTTTGCCGCCGACGTCAATCTGAGCAGTCCCACCGACGCGATCCGCAACTATGTCATCAAGCGCGCCAAGCGCCCAGAGCGGCCCGATGGCTATGTCTGCGCGTCCGAGATATCGGCCCTGGCCGTTATCGGCGGCCTCAACGATGCAGGCTTCGTCGTTGGTAAGACCGCTCATGTGGTGACCAAGCAGGCCTCCGACATGTTCGCCCAGTTTCAGCCGGGCGCCGAAACCGTGCCGGAGGACTTCGTCGCCGCCGGGCGCAATCTGGCGAGCCTTCTCCTGCGCCGGATCGCTGGTGAGAGTGAGGGCCTGCAATTCATCGCCCAACCGGTCTTCGATTGGCAGGACTGAGGGCCAGCACATGCCCAATCCGGAAGCTGTCTATCGGATACTGAAGGATAATGCCCCGGCCGCTCTCTGCGATGACTGCCTGGCGTCGGCCGCGAAAGTGCATCCTCGGCAGCAAGTCAACATTATCGCGAGATCGCTTGGTCTGACGCGAGACTTCCAGAGGCGTGATGGCATATGCGCCACGTGCGGCGATGAAAAGCTAGTAACGAGGTCAGTGAGCTAGCGAGACGTCAGTTCGCCGTTGCGCACCTAACCCTCCAGCTCCTCGCGCAACATCTCCAGTTCTAGCCACTGCTCCTCTGCCGCGGCCTTTTTGGTCGCAGCCGCCTCTAGCGCCTTGGACTTGGCCGCAAAGCCACCGGGGTCCCTGGTGTAGAGATCGGGCGCAGCCAGGGCCTTGTTCAGCGCAGCGATCTCGGCGTCGAGCTTATCAATTTCCGCTGGCAGGGTTTCCAGCGCATGCTTCTCCTTGAAGCTGAGCTTGCGCTTGCTGGTCGGTGGCGGAGAGGCCGGCTGCGACTTGGGCTTGTCTGCCTTGGCGGGCTTGTCGAGCTGACGGGCGGCAACGCCGGACCCACGCTGCGTGACCATGTCCGAATAGCCGCCGGCATATTCGGTCCAGCGACCGTCTCCTTCCGCCATGATCACCGACGTCGCAACCCGGTCGAGAAAGTCGCGGTCATGGCTGACGACCACCACCGTTCCCGCATAGTCAGAAACCATTTCCTCGAGCAGGTCGAGTGTTTCAAGGTCCAGGTCGTTTGTCGGCTCGTCCAGCACCAGGAAGTTGGAGGGCAGTGCAAGGGCGCGGGCCAGCGCCACGCGGGCCCGTTCTCCACCCGAAAGCTTGCCGATCGGGGTATTGGCCTGTTCAGGGGTGAACAGGAAGTCCTTCATATAGCCAACCACATGCTTGGGCTCGCCATTGATGTGAATGGTATCGCTGCCGCCACCAGTCAGCGCGTCCTTGAGGCGGGTATCGGGCTGCAGTTTGGCGCGCCCCTGGTCCAGCATGGCCAGTTCGAGCGCCGCGCCCTGTTTGATCGAGCCGCTGTCGGGCTCCAGCAGCCCGGTCAGCATCTTGATCAGCGTAGTCTTGCCGGCGCCGTTCGGCCCGACGATCCCGACCCGATCTCCGCGCAGAATACGCGTAGAGAAGTCCCGCACGATGATGCGGTCACCAAAGCGCTTGGATATGTCCTCAGCTTCTGCCACCAGCGCGCCCGATGTCCGGCCTTCGCTGACGGACAGGGTTACCCCGCCGGCCACCTTGCGCTGCTCCCGGCGTTCCTGCCTGAGATTGGCCAGCCGCTCGAGCCGCCCCACATTGCGCTTGCGCCGCGCGGTCACGCCATAGCGCAGCCAATGCTCCTCGCGCACGATCTGGCGGTCGAGCTTGTGGCGTTCCTTTTCCTCAAGCTCCAGCACTTCGTCGCGCCACCCTTCGAAGGCCGAGAAGCCTTTCTCGATGCGCCGGGTAACCCCGCGATCCAGCCACACGGTGGAGCGCGACAGGTCAGAGAGGAACCGGCGGTCGTGGCTGATTAGGACCATGGCCGAGCGCATCTGGCTCAATTCCGCCTGCAGCCATTCGATCACCGGCAGGTCGAGATGATTGGTCGGCTCGTCCAGCAGCAGGACATCGGGCTGTGGCGCCAGCACCCGAGCCAGCGCCGCGCGGCGGCCCTCGCCACCCGAAAGCGTCATGGGTTCTTCTGCGCCCGTTAGTCCGAGCGCCTCAAGCAGATATTGGGCGCGATAGGGATCATCGCCCGGCGCCAGGCCCGCTTCGACATAGGCCAGCGTCGTCCCGTAGCCGGACAGGTCCGGCTCCTGCGGCAGATACCGAATGGTCGCGCTGGGCTCAGCAAAGCGCTTGCCGGCATCGTGCTGGACCAGCCCGGCGGCAATCTTGAGCAGCGTTGACTTGCCCGAACCATTGCGGCCGACAAGCGCGATGCGCTGGCCGGGCGAAACGATCAGCTCAGCTGCCTGGAGCAATTGCGTTCCGCCAAAGGTGAGCTGGATATCCTGGAGCGTAAGGAGGGGAGGCTGGGCCATGTTCTGTCCGGATGCATTCGGCCCCGGATAGAGCACAGGGGCGGACGCAGATCAATCAAGGGAAGGCGAGAAGGCCGGTCAGGACGTTGAGGATCCTGACCGGCCCGGGGAGACGGTAGCAGCAAGCCCCGTCGCATTCTGGCGCCCGGACCCACAGGCCCCAAGGGGTCGCAGCGCCATAAGTCCACTCAACCATGCATAAACATGATTGTCAAACTCATATTTGATTTGCACTCGGATTTTGGTCAGGCAGCGTTGACTGCTTCATCCACGGACAGGCCGAGCCGCTCGCGGATCGAGCGCTTCTTGCTGGCCAGGTCTGCTATGGTGTGGCGCTCGAGTACCTCGAAAAACGCCCCCAGGGCCTCGCGCAGCGCACCATTGAGGTCGCATTCCCCGATCAGCGGGCAGTCGGCGCCGTCCTCGAAACATTCCGCAAGCGCAAAGTTCTCTTCAGTCAGCCGGATCGTTTCAAGCAGGGTGATATCCTTGGCAGGCTTGCCCAGTTTGATGCCACCATGCCGTCCGCGCACTGTCTGCAACAGCCCCGATTCCACCAGCGGCTTGATCAGCTTGAACAGGAAAAGTTCCGAAATGCCGTAGGCGCGGGCAATCTCGGCAACGCGGCTCAACCCGGGTTCGTTCACGGCGCAATAGACCAGCGTGCGAATGGCATAATTGGATTGGCGGGTCAGTCTCACGGGAAACCTTTCTGCTGCTTCGGGCGAGCGTCGATGGTGCTGAACAGCGCCTCATAACGTGACCCGCAGCTTATAACCATTCTAAAAAATGTCAAACAATCTTGAAGCCAATGATCATGTTTATTGTGATCAGCAGGCGGGCTGGACAGGCACTTACCTTCCACCTATGAATTTAATAGGGACGGAGGAGGTTTGGAGTGGATAAAACAGTCACCCGAGCCATGTTAGGGGAATGTGTCGCTGACGCGACGGGCTTGTCGCGTCACGACGCCGTGCAGATCGGTGAACGCATGTTCGAACTGATCGGCGAAGCTCTCATGCGTGGCGAGTCAGTCAAGTTAAGTGGATTTGGGACCCTGGATGTTCGATCGCGCGCCGAACGCATCGGACGCAATCCGCGGACCGGCGAGGAACATCGGATCGCGCCCCATCAGACGGTGGTGTTGATCCCGAGCGCCCGGTTGCGGGGCGCGCTGGACAGTGCGTCGACCCGGTCTCAGAAATAGCGCCGGTAGAGTGTCATTTCGGCGGCCCCGGTAGCGGGTGCCAGCCGCCCCAGCCGGCCCTTGGTCACGCGCGGAACACGGAAGCCCCTGGTCGTCAGGCTTTCCAGTTCGGCCACAAGCCGCTCGGCCAGCCTTGCGGTGACGTCGGCATCCAGATCGGTGTCAAGGATAACTGACGGCCGCTCGAGGATCATGGACGTGTTGTGGATGATCTGGGCCAGCGCCTGAGCGGCGTCGCCAATCCAGGCATCGATCTCGGTCGCAATGGCCGCCATGTCCCACTCAGAGACCGGCTGTTGTGCGCCGGCATAGCCGGCATTGGCCAGCCGGGTTCTGAGGGCGCAAAGCGAAGCGACGCGGTGCACCAATTGCTGAGGCGCCTGGCTCACGCTGACCAGCATCGACCCCAGATCGACCGCGTGCCCCGTCGGCCCTTCCCAAAGCGTGCCGTCGCTGACCATGCCGGCCAGCAGGACCTGCGACACCAGAAGGAAGATGACATTGGCCGGCCGGGGCGGTTCCAGGGCAATCAGTTCCGCCCAGCAGCCGGCATTGCCATCATTGAGCAGCGTGATCTCGAGATTGGTGCGCTTGCGCAGTTCTTCCACCGGGTCGAGACTCTGCCAAAGGGCAGCCTGCTCTGGCGGCGCGCCGAGCAGGTCGAGGTCGCGGGTCAGCGAACCCGGCATGGCCAGACCTAGATCGAGCAGTCTGGGGCGCTGGTCCTCGCGCAGACTGGCCGCAAATTCGGTGATCAGCGCACCGAGCCGGTCGAACATCGTCCGGGCATCGGGATAGGCATAATCCTCGTGATGATGGCGCCGCACTTTGGTGTGCATGTCGACCAGCGCCACCTCCATATGCCGCCAGCCGATCTCGATCCCGATGGCAAAGCCACCATCCTCATTGAGAAAGATAGGGGTTGCCGGTTGGCCCCGCCGTCCCCGCAGCACCGGACCACGTATGATCAGGCCTTCACGCTCCAGGTCGGTCAGGATGGCCGAGACCGTCTGCGGCGCCAGGTCCGATATGCGGGAAATCTCCGCATTGGACGCGCCCGCATTGAAGGCAACTACTGTCAGTACCGTCCTTTCATTGGCCCGACGCACGACAGCCGGGCGCATGCCACGGCGGCCCGGCTCAAAGACGTCGCGTGTAGGCTCCTGACGTGTAGGCATCTAGGACAGGGCTCCTGCCGTCGGCGGAAACTGGGGCTGTTGCCAGTGGAGGGCGCGTACGACCGCAGCATGGTGCCGCCGGTCAGCGCGGGGAGGGATAGAATAGACGCTAAGGCATGCCAGCATCGATAGCGACTCGTCAAGTTCGTGCGCGTCGGCGCCCCCCACACCTCGGTGGATCGGAGCGACGACCATTGCCCCAATGCCTATTGACCGCTGCTGGTCAGCAGGCTCAATGCCTCCTCGTTCAGCGTCAACCTGACCCCGCGCGCCAGGCTCCGGACCTGTTCAACCGACGTTGCCGAGGCGATGGGCGCACTGACACCGGGTTGTGCCACCAGCCAGGCCAGGGCGACTTCCGCCGGAGTAGCATCCAGCTCCGCCGCCACCTGGTCGAGCGCGCCCAAAATACTCGGGCCCCTGGCGTTGAGATATTGGCTCGCCCCGCCCCCGCGGGCAGATTGCCCCAGATCATCCTGGCTGCGGTATTTTCCCGTCAGGAACCCCGAGGCGAGGCTGTAATAGACGATCGAGCCGACCTCGTTCTCCAGCAAATAGGGCCTCAGGGCATCGAACTCGGCGCGGTCATAGAGATTGTAGCGTGGCTGGGTGACCTCGTAGCGCTGCAGCGATTTGACGATCGCGGTCTGCTGGGCGTCGCGCATCATCTCGGCGCTGTAGTTCGACGCCCCGATGACACGCACCTTGCCGGCCCGGATCAGGGTGTCATAGGCCTCCAGCGTTTCCTCATGAGGGGTTTCGGCGTCGGGCCAGTGGCTGAAATAGAGATCGATATAATCGGTCTGCAATCGCTGCAGCGAGGCCTCGATGCCAGCCTTGATCGCATCCGCCTTCAGGCCCCCAGGCCTCTTGCCGGAGTTAACCTTGGTGAAGACATGCACCTGTTCGCGATTGCCGCGGGCCTTGAGCCATTTGCCGATGATGGTCTCGCTCATGCCGGGCGGATTGCCGGGCACCCAGTTGGGGTAGCCTTCTGCCGTGTCGATGGCGGTGAAGCCGGCCTCGACATAGGCATCAAGGATATCGAACCCCCGGGCTTCATCGACCGTCCAGCCGAAGACATTGCCGCCCAGCACCAGGGGTTCGATGACCAGTTCACTGCGGCCGAGGGGGCGACGATTCATTGTGCAACTCCATTGTCTGTCTTGGACCCAACGCCCGGCTCGCCGATTTGTTCGACCGGCGGCACGCGCGGCGCGCACCATTGCAGCGCCTCGGTGATCGACCGATAGGAGCCGGAAAGGTCGAGAAAGGCAAAGGCGCCCTCTTTATCGTCCGCGTGGCGCAGATAGACGAAACTGCCGTGGCGCAGCCCGTCCAGCAGCCAGCCGTCCGGATCGTCGAGGCGCGCGCCATAGACGCCGCTGTCTGTCCGCGCCGCCATCTGGCGCGTCTCGCGGTCCAGCGTCATTTCCCAACGGCCGGCATCGCCCCCTGGGCGGCTCGAATGGATATAGAGGCCCGTCGCATAATCGTCCTCGCAGCGCACCGCCAGGCAGGTGAAGTCAGTACTGGTCGAGCCGCGCGCGCAACCCAGGCTCGCCCGGTCCCCTTCGCCCGGCAGCGGCGAATAATGCCAACCCGGCGCTTGTCCTGTCGCCGACAGGATGGGCGCCAGAGCATAAGCAAACACTATCAGCGCTGCGGCTCGATAAGATCCCATTTGTTTCCATATAGATCGACGAACACGGCAACCGTCCCATAGGGCTCGTGCCGCGGCGCCTCTAGGAACTGAACACCATTGGCCAGCATGCGGGCATGGTCGCGGCCGAAATCGTCGGTTTCCAGAAAAAACATCACCCGCCCGCCGGCCTGGTTGCCCAGGGCGGCCTCCTGCGCCGGACCGTCCGCCCTGGCCAGCAGTAACTGCGCGCCCCCGCTGCCCGGTGGAGCCATTACCACCCAGCGCTTGCCGCCACCAAGTGGGGTGTCTCCCACGAGCGCAAAGCCGACTGCATCACGATAAAAGGCAATGGCTGCATCATAGGATTTGACGACCAGGGCGATGGTGGCAATTGATTGTGTCATCGCTCAAGCTGAGAACAGTGCCGCAGCCGCGTCAAGCCGGGGCCAGGGCAACCGAACGGATCGCGCCAGAACCGTCCATTTCTGTGGATTGCCCATTTGGCCGTGATTATGTTGACCAAACGGTCAACGATTCCCGTTGCGCTCTTGTGAAATCTACGCTTTGGTGTCGCCCAAGCCACCGTTGGGCAACCATTGAGATGGCGTTTTTCAAGGAACGGGAGACTATTCATGCACACTTCTTTGACCCGCATCGCGGCGGTCCTGATCGCCTCGACCATGCTCGCGGGTGTTGCTCAGGCCGAAACGGTCCGCTGGGCGCGTTCGTCTGACTCGCTGACGCTCGATCCGCATTCGCAGAACCAGGGCGTCACCCACACCTTTGCCCATCATATCTATGAAACGCTGATGTGGCGCGATACCGAGGGCAATCTGATCCCGCGCCTCGCCACCGAGTGGTACGTCAAGGAAGATGATCCGACGGTTTGGGTGTTCAAGCTGCGCGAAGGCGTAAAATTCCATGATGGCGCCGACTTTACGGCCGAGGACGTCGTGTTCTCGCTCGATCGCGCCCGCTCCGAAGGCTCCAACCTCAAGCAGCTCCATGCCGAAGTGGCCGAAGTGCGTGCCGTGGACGACTACACCGTCGAGGTGCAGATGGTCGGTCCTTCGCCGCTCTATCCCAACAATGTCACCAACACCTTCATCATGGACAAGACCTGGTCCGAGGCCAACAATGTCCAGGAAGTTCAGGACTTTGCCGCCGGCGAATCCAACTATGCTGTGCTCAACACCAATGGTACCGGCCCCTACATGCTGACCTCGCGCGAGGTTGACGTACGGTCCGTGCTGTCGGTCTTTGATGGCTGGTGGGGCGAAGCCCCTGCGGTTACCGAGATCATCTATCTGCCCATCGCCGACAATGCGACCCGCATAGCCGCCCTGCTTTCGGGTGACGTCGATATCGTCCAGGACGTCCCGGTGCAGGATATCGAGCGCCTGCAAAATTCGCCTGGCTTCAAGGTCGAGACCGGCCCGGAAAACCGCGTCATCTACTTCGGCTACAAGTTTGGCAAAGAGCCCCTGCGCTCCTCCAACATCACCGACAGCAACCCGTTCAACAATCCGCTGGTGCGCGAGGCCATGGAACTGGCACTCGATCGTGATGCCATCCAGCAGGTGGTGATGCGCGGCAATTCCATCCCGACCGGTGTGGCCACCCCGCCATTCGTCAATGGCTGGACCGAAGAGCTCGACCAGTATCCGGCTCCCGATGTGGAACGCGCCAAGGAACTGCTGGCCGAGGCCGGCTATCCGGACGGCTTCTCGGTAACCCTGGACACGCCGAACAACCGCTATGTCAATGACGAGGCGATTTCGACCGCCTTCGTGGGCATGCTGGGTCAGATCGGTATCGATGCCACTCTGGCTTCGCGCCCGATTGCCGAGCATAGCCCGGTGATCCTGAGCGGTGAAACCGACATGTATCTGCTCGGCTGGGGCGTTCCGACCTTCGACAGCGCCTATATCTTCAACGATCTGGTGCACTCCAAGACCGACACCCACGGCACCTACAATGTGGGTGGCTACTCGAACCCGGAACTGGATGAGAAGATCATCTCTCTGGGCACAGAAACCGACCTCGACAAGCGCAATGCGACCATTGCCGAGATCTGGGAAGTGGTGAAGGCTGACCGTGTGCTGCTGCCGGTGCACAACCAGACGCTGGCCTACGCCATGCGTGAGGACATCACCCTGCCGGTGCATCCGGAGAACCAGCCCAACATGACCACGGTCGAGTTCGCCGAGTAAGCGTCCTGCAATCCTGAACCGCCGCGCGGAGCGTCTTCGCCCTCGCGGCGGTTCTCAGTTATGGAGGGCCCCATGCTGGCATTCATTGCGCGACGGCTGTTCCAGTCCGTCATCGTCATGCTCGCGGTGGCTTTCATCGCATTCATGGTCTTCCGCTATGTCGGCGATCCGGTCAGCTCCATGCTGGGACAGGATTCGACCCTGGCCGACCATGAGGCCCTGCGTGAGCGCCTCGGGCTCAACGAGCCCTTCTATGTCCAGTTCTTCACCTTTGTCGGCAATGCGCTGCAGGGGCAGTTCGGAATTTCCTACCGCCTGCAACAGCCGGTGAGCCAGCTGATCATGGAGCGCCTGCCGGCCACCATCGAATTGGCCTTTGCCTCGGCTTCCATTGCCCTGGTTCTCGGCGTCGTGCTGGGCATCTATACCGCGCTGCGCCCCCGCGCCTTTTCCACCGGCGTCATCATGACCGCCTCGCTGATTGGCGTGTCCCTGCCCACCTTCCTGATCGGTATCGGCCTCATTTATGTCTTTGCCGTCGAACTCAAGGTGCTGCCCTCTTTCGGGCGCGGCGAAGTTATTGACCTGGGCTGGTGGCGCACCGGTCTCCTGACCGAATCCGGCCTCCGCTCGCTCATCCTGCCGGCCATCACGCTTTCACTGTTTCAGTTGACGCTGATCATGCGCCTGGTCCGGGCCGAGATGCTCGAAGTGCTGCGCACCGATTATGTCCGCTTCGCCCGGGCGCGCGGCCTCAGCCAGCGGGCCATCAATTTCGGCCATGCCCTCAAGAACACCATGGTGCCCGTCATTACCATTACCGGGTTGCAGCTGGGTTCGGTGATCGCTTTCGCCATCATCACCGAGACGGTCTTCCAGTGGCCCGGCGTGGGCTCGCTCTTCGTCAACTCCGTTGCCGTCGTCGACGTGCCGGTCATGGCCGCCTACCTCGTCTTCGTGGCGCTGGTATTCGTGGTCATCAACCTCATCGTTGATATCTTGTATTTCATCGTCGATCCGCGCCTGCGCGACGGCGCTAAATCCGGGAGGTAGTCGGTGACCGATCTGCCCCATTCCCCCGAGCAGCCCGTGGTGGCCGCCAAAACCTCGCGCTGGAAGAATTTCCTCAAGTCCGACATCGTCTGGTCCTACCGGCATTCGCCGGTCACCATCGTTGCCTCGATCGTCGCGCTGGTGCTGATCCTGATGGCGGTCTTTGCGCCCTGGCTGGCGCCCTATGATCCGTTCAATCCGGCCACGCTGAACCTGATGGACGGGTTCACCGCGCCCAATTCCAATTCCTTTGGCGGGCGTTACTTCATCCTGGGCACCGACAATCAGGGCCGCGACGTGCTCTCGACCATCATGTATGGCTCGCGGGTCTCGCTTTTCGTCGGCTTCTCGGCCACGCTCTTCGCCATGGTCATGGGTGTCGGGCTGGGCCTGGTCGCCGGCTATCTCGGCGGCATCTGGGACGCTATCATCATGCGCGTCGCCGATGTGCAGCTGAGCTTCCCCGCCATCCTGATCGCGCTGCTGATTTTCGGCGTGGCCCGTGGCCTCATTCCACCCAACCAGCAGGAAAGCGCCGCCATTTGGGTGCTGATCCTGGCCATTGGCCTGGCCAACTGGGCCCAGTTCGCGCGCACGGTGCGCGGCGCCACCATGGTCGAGCGGCAGAAGGATTATGTCTCGGCCGCCCGCATTCTGGGCGTCAATCCCTTCATCATCCTGCTGCGCCACGTGCTGCCCAATGTCATGGGCCCGGTGCTGGTCATCGGGACCATCGGACTGGCGCTGGCCATTATCGAGGAAGCAACGCTCTCCTATCTCGGTGTCGGCGTGCCACCCACCCAGCCCTCGCTCGGAACGCTGATCCGTATCGGTCAGCAATTCCTGTTCTCTGGGGAATGGTGGATCCTGCTCTTCCCGGCCGTCACACTTGTGCTGCTCGCCCTGTCGGTCAACCTTCTGGGTGACTGGCTGCGCGACGCCCTCAATCCGAAGTTGCGCTGATGACCGAGCCCGTACTCTCCATCAAGGACCTTGTGGTCGAATTCCCCTTCCGCAACGATGTCTTCCGCGCCGTTGACGGGGTCAGCTTCGACATCATGCCCGGCGAAGTGCTGGGCGTGGTCGGCGAATCCGGCGCCGGCAAATCCATGACCGGCTCTGCCGTGATCGGGCTGATCGAACGGCCCGGCCATATTGCGGCGGGGGAAATCCGCCTCAAGGGCGAGCGCATCGACAATCTGCCCGAAGAAGCCAAGGCCAAATTGCGCGGCAGGCGCATCGGCATGGTCTTCCAGGACCCGCTGACCAGCCTCAACCCGCTCTACACCATTGGCGAGCAGCTGATCGAAACCATCCGCACCCATCTGCCACTGAATGAGGCCGAAGCGCGCCAGAAGGCCATTGATCTGCTCTCCGAGGCGGGCATCCCCAAGGCGGCCGAGCGCATTGACAGTTATCCGCACCAGTTCTCGGGCGGCATGCGCCAGCGCGTGGTGATTGCGCTCGCCATTGCGGCCGAGCCGGAACTGATCATCGCCGACGAGCCCACCTCGGCGCTCGACGTGTCGGTGCAGGCCCAGATCATCAAGGTATTGAAAAAGCTCTGCGCCAATCACGGCGCCGCGGTCATGCTGATCACCCATGACATGGGCGTCATCGCCCAGACTGCGGACCGCATGGTGGTGATGCATCAGGGCAGGGTGGTGGAGACCGGCACGGTGGGCGACATCATCCGACGCCCGCAGGAGCCCTACACCATCAAGCTGATCAATTCGATCCCGACCATCCAGCGCCAGGCCGGGGACGTGACGCCCGCCGAGGCGGCCAATGACGATGGCGCCTATGTGCAGGTCAAGCATCTGGTGCGCGACTTCGAGATCGGTGGCGGCGGCTTCCTCAAGCTCCTGCCCGGCAAGGTCGAGATGTTCCGCGCCGTCAACGATGTCAGCTTCGCCATCGAAAAAGGCAAGACCTTCGGCCTTGTGGGAGAATCTGGTTCGGGCAAATCCACCTGCGCCAAGATGATTGTTGGTCTCCTGCGTCCTACCTCCGGGCAAATCACGGTCGACGGCCATGATATCTGGGCTGGAGGGGCCGGGCATAAAGAGCGTCGCAAGCGGGTCCAGATGATCTTCCAGGACCCCTATGCCAGCCTCAATCCACGCTGGCGTGTGGCTGACATCATCGCCGAACCGATGCGGACCCTGGGCATTGCCCGCAACCGCACCGAGGTCGATCATCGGGTCGCAGAACTGCTGACCCGCGTTCGCCTCGATCCGTCGGTCATGCGGAAATTCCCGCATGAATTCTCCGGCGGCCAGCGCCAGCGCATCGCCATTGCCCGGGCGCTTTCCAGCCAGCCCGAATTCATCGTCTGCGATGAACCGACCTCGGCGCTGGACGTCTCGGTGCAGGCCCAGGTGCTCGACCTGATGCAGGAATTGCAGGACGAATTCGGCCTGACCTATCTGCTCATCAGCCACAATCTGGCGGTGGTGCGGCAGATGTCGAGCGCTGTGGGCGTGTTGCATAATGGTGTGCTGGTCGAAAAGGGGCCCACCGACGCCATTTTCGACAATCCGCAGGCCGACTACACCAGGATGCTGCTCGACGCCGTGCCGGATATTTCCCGGGTGGCGTGAGGCCCCGACGAGGCACCCCCACCCGGCCTCCCCCTGAAGAAGGGGGAGGAGCAGAGGCGCTTACCCCGCCCTCATGGTACACTCGATGGGTCCCTCCACCTGTCGGGGGAGGTTAGGTGGGGTCTTCTTCGCACGCCCTCCTAAACCTCCACCCGTTTCCCCTCTTTGCCCGAGCGGATCAGCGCGTCGATCAGGCGATGCACGTTGAGCGCGGTGTGGCCGGTTGAAACCGGCTGGCGGCCCTGCTGCACGGCCTCGGCAAAATCAGCGATCTGGGCCATATGCCAGTCGTAGGGAAAGGCCATCGGATCAGCGCCGCCGCCCGATGAACTGGCTTCCCCGACTGTCTCATTGCGCCCGTCGAACCAGTTGAGGGTGAGGTTGCCTCCGGTCAGCGTGGCGCTGGCCTTGTCGAAATTGAGCGTCAGGCTTTCGGGGCCGCCGGGAAAATTGGCCGTGGTGGCCATCAGCCCGCCCACCGCGCCATTGGCAAATTCCAGGCCCCCGGCAACGAAGTCCTCGGTTTCCATCTGGTGCAGGCCGGTGGTGGCCGAGAGGGCCGTCACCGCCTTGACCGGGCCGGTGAGGCTCAGCATCAGGTCGAGCGAATGGATCGCCTGGGTGATCAAGACGCCGCCGCCATCCTGGGCGAATGTGCCGCGGCCCGGCTTGTCGTAATAGCCCTGTTGCGGCCGCCACCAGGGCACCACCAGATGCACGGCCTGAAGCGAGCCCAGTTCGCCGCTCGCCACCTTTTCGGCAAGGGCTTTCGACGCGGCGCGGAAGCGATGTTGAAAGATGATCCCCAGTGTGACCCCGGCCGCCTCGCAGGCGGCGACGATCCGTTCGGCCGCTTCGGCGGAGCGTTCCACTGGCTTTTCCATCAGCACATGCTTGCCTGCCTTTGCGGCCGCCGCCACGATGTCCTCGCGCGCATTGGGCGGGGTCAGCACCAGGATGGCGTCGATATCCGGGTCGGCCAGCATGGCCTCATAGCTGTCCGCAGCAGGGAAGCTGTATTCGGCGCAGAACTGGTTCAGTTCATCCCGATTACGCCGCCACACGCCGCGCACCGCAATCTTGTCCTTGAGCGCGTTGAGCGCCTGCGCATGTGGCTTGGCGGCCATGCCCGCGCCCACCACGCCCAATCCGAATTTGCCCTGTTCATGCGCCATTCAGCCGCCTCCTTCTATGCCATGGTCGCGCCATGATCGCGGCGCTCAACTCCCCGCCGGGGAAATTGGGAGAGGGACTAGCATGAAAATCGTCGCAATTGTTGCCGCAGTTTTTCTGGCGGCCGGCATGGCGCTGGCCGGCTGGTTTGTCGGCTCGTCTCTGGTGGAAAGCCGCCAGCCTTTGCGCGTGGTCACCGTCAAGGGACTGTCCGAACGCGCCGTAGAGGCCAATTTGGGATTCTGGCCCATTCGCTTCGTGGCCACCGGTCCGACGTTGCAGGCAGCCCGGGCCAGCCTTGAGGCGTCTGAGGACTCGGTGCGTGGCTTCCTCTCCGAACGCGGTTTTGCCGAGACCGAAATCCAGGTCCAGAACGTGCTCGTTGAAGACCGGGCTGCGGGCTACAACGCCAACGCCATGAATGACGAATACCGCTTCGTCCTGACCGAGGATTTGTTGGTCACCACCGACCGGGTGCAAGATCTGGCCGAGGCCAGCCGCTCGGTCGCTGACCTCTTGCGCCAGGGCGTGGTGTTCTCCTCGGACGCTTATAGCGCCGGCGCCAGCTTCGTCTTCACCGGTATCAACGATCTCAAGGGCGAGATGCTGACCGAAGCCACACAGCGCGCCAAGGAGACAGCCGAGCAATTCGCCACCGAATCCGGCGCGCAGGTGGGCGACATCCAGACCGCCAACCAGGGTGTGTTCGAAATCCTGCCAGCGGTCGAAATTCCCAATGACCGGCCGGAAAAGCAGATCGACAAGAAGGTGCGCGTGGTCACCACCATCACCTATTTCCTGGTCGACTGACATGGCCAACACCTTTTGCCGCCCGGCCCTTTCGGCGTCGCGGTTGTGAAAACAGAGCGGTATCCCGAGACGGCTTCAGTCTCGAAAAGTAAAAATGAGACGGAAGCCGCCTCGGGAACGCCGGGATTTCTCGATAGGGGATAACTTGGAAGGCTGTCCGGCGCGGCCGCCCCTGGGCACCCGCTTTCAGCCATCGGTGTAATACCGACAACAGGCTCGAACTCTCACCGACCGACCCCCAGACCATGACGGCACGCGACTGCCCCATGCCCGGCTTTTCCTCCCGCCACTGGTCGCTGCAGGCCGCCCTGACGCGAGAGGAATGGGTGGGAGTATGGCGGAGGAATTGGGGGCGGGGATATCTTTTTGCGAGGCTCTGCCATGGCTGACTTCGACCTGCGATGCCGCCGCCCGGAGCCTCAGGCTCAGGTCTGCAGCAGTCTGAATTGGTCTTGATGGCTCGCCAGGCAACGAGGCGACGCCCCGAACTGCGAGGGCGGCTGGAGCCGGTCCAGCCCTTACCCGGCCTGCTTGATACGTCCCTCGCGCAGGAATTTCTCCAGCGCGTCGCGGCTCATCGGCCTAGCCAGCGCGTAGCCCTGCAACACATCGCAGCCCAGATCCCGCAGGATCTCGACATGCTCGAGCGTCTCGACGCCTTCGGCAACGATCTCGATATCCATGGATTTTCCGATATCGACGATGGAGGCCACCAGTTGGCGCTGCGCGGGTTCCTCGAGAATGGGGTTGATCAACTGACGGTCGATCTTGAGCCGGCGCGGATGCAGTTTCTGCAGCGACACGATCGAGGCATAACCGGTGCCAAAATCGTCGATCTCCACATCGATGCCGAGTTCCTTGATCTGGTCGATGTTCCAGGCGACGACGCCATCGCTCTCATCGAGATAGATCGACTCCACCAGCTCAAACGCCAGCCGCCCCGGCTGCAGGGGCAGGGCCCGAAGGGATTCCACCAGCCCCTCGTCGTGCAGGCGGCGCAAGGAGACATTGACCGAGACGCGCGGAACGTTGAAGCCTTTTTCGTCCCAGCGGGCCTGATCGGCCAGGGCCTGGTCCAGGATCAGCTTGTCGATCTGGGAAACCACATTGAGCTCTTCGGCCACGTCCATGAAATGGTCGGGAGCCTTGATACTGCCATCCGGATGCTGCCAGCGGGCCAGGGCCTCGACACCAATCAGCTCCAGGGTCTGCGCATCGAACTGCGGCTGATAGACGGCGAAGAACGCGTCGGTATCCAGCCCCTTGAGCACTTCATCGGCCACGCGCTTGGTGTGAACCACTTCGGCCTGCAGCGCTTCGGTGAAGAATTCATGCCGGTTGCGGCCCAGGGCCTTGGCGCGATAGAGCGCAATATCGGCATTGACCAGCAATTGATTGACATTGATGTCGGCCGAACGCGATACGGCCACGCCGATGCTGACCCCGAAGCGGACCTCGTGCCCCTCATGCATTGCCGGTCGGCGCATTTCGCGCACGATGCGGTCGGCGATCAGTCGCAGCCGGGCGTCGCTCGAGCCGGCGCTCGAAACGATGACGAACTCGTCTCCGCCGATGCGGGCGACAAAGTCGGTCTCGCGGCAATTGGCGCGCAATACCTTGCTGGCATGGATCAGCATGGCGTCGCCCGCCGCATGCCCCAGCGTGTCGTTGATTTGCTTGAAGCGGTCGAGATCGATATGCAGCAGGGCAATCGAGCCGCTGCCATGATACCCGTCTGCGGCGTGGCGCTTGAGCATGTCGTCGAGATAGCGGCGATTGGGCAGCCCGGTCAGGCTGTCATGCAGCGCATTGTGCTCGATGCGGATGCGGGCCGCCTCCAATTCGGTGCTGCGGGCCTCGGCCTGGCGCTTGGCGCGGCGCAGATCCTCATTGAGTTCGACATCCCGGGTCACGTCCCAGTTGACGCCAACCACCTTGTGGGACTGGTCCGGCTCGCTATAGAGCGCGCCCATTGAGCGGACATAGCGCACCTGCCCGTCGGGCAGCAGCACGCGATAATCGGTTTCATAGTAGCCGGAGGTGATCTGTTCGCGGAAGGTCGCTTCGGCGCCCTCGCGATCTTCCGGGTGCACCGCCTGCTTCCAGTGGTCATGGGTGCGCGGGCCGCCATCGGCGGGCAGGCCGTAGATTTCGTTGTTGCGGTCGTCCCAGGTTTCGGTGTCCGAGGACATGTCCAGTTCCCACACACCAACCTTGGACACGGCGAGGGCCAGATTGAGGCGCCGGGTGACGCGGTCCAGCTCACTCTCCCGTTCGCCCAGCTCATGGATATGTTGATGCCGTTCGCGGATCATCCGTCCGGTCACGAAGATCGGAAACAGGATCAGGGCGCCGCCGGCCAGGATCAGGCCGCGCAGCAACCAGGTCGTGACCGGGTCTGCACCCCAGCCTTGCCGGGGCACCGCCGCGATCTGCCAGGTACCGGAGGGCAGGACAACATCTGCTGTAACCGGCTTGGCATCGCTGAGGTCAGGCCCGAAAAAGCGCTTGCCGGCCCCGCCGGTGCCGTCATGGCCGGTGATGGAGATGTCCAGACCGAGGTCTGGATCGAGCAGGCCGCTATCGGCATAGAGTGTCTCGACGTCGACCACGGCCGACACCAGGCCCCAGAACTTGCGGGTCTCGCCTGAGCCGGTGAAAACCGGGAAACGGCCAATAAAGCCCTGTCCGCCCTGCACCAGATCAACCGGACCGGCAATGCTGAGCTGGGCGGTTTCGAGGACTGTCCGCACCGCCGGCCACTGGGCGGGATTGCGGCGGTAATCAAGGCCGATCGCGGCCTCGTTGCCCGCCAGCGGATAGGTCATGGTGATGATCAGGTCCGGCGCGGCGGCGACGGAGCGCAGCTGGCTGCCTTCTTCGAATATGTTGCTGACCAGGGCGTCATAGCGGGCCTGGTCCATGTCGGGCTCGGTCGAAATGACCGCCACCAGGCCCTTGATGAGCTGGATGTTGCCCGCGACATAACCTTCGAGCTTGGCGCGGATCACCGAAATCTGGTTGAGCGTGGTGCTGCGCAGATTGCTTTCGGCAATCTGCTGGTTCTGGCGATCGACGATGACAGCCGCCATCAGCATGGCCACGAGCGCGAGCAGGACCGGAATGGCCATGGTGCGGCGCCAGTCGCCGCGTTGCTCTGCTTCTCGATCCTTGTTCATCTCGCCGCCATCAAATCCGTGACACTTCTGTGTCTGAAGCCGGACTTTAGGCCGCTGATGCTTGACGAGGTGCTTACCACGCCCGCGATTTGCAGGCGTGGTAAATGGAATCTGATCAGGGCACGACGGTTTTGATGATCGAGGCGTCGAGCGCTTCGTAGTCATGCAGGCCGATCACGTCATAGAGCTCCTGGCGGGTCTGCATCTCGTCCAGCATGGCCTTGGTGCCACCATCGCGCTTGATGGTGGCGTAGAGCTTTTCCTGCGCCTTGTTGGCCACGCGCAGCGAGGACACCGGCCAGATCACCATGGCATAGCCCAGCGCCTCGAACTCGGATGCCGTCTGGTAGGGTGTGCGGCCGAATTCGGTCATGTTGGCGAGGAGCTTCACCCCCGGCACGGCCTTGGCGAAGTCACGGAACATGTCGATGCTGGTCAGCGCCTCAGGGAAGATCGCATCCGCCCCGGCCTCGACATAGAGCTTGGCACGGGCCACCGCGCCGTCGAACCCTTCGCTGGCTGCCGCATCGGTACGGGCGATGATCACCATGTCACGACGCGCCCTGGCGGCGGCGGCGACCTTGGCGGCCATGTCATGCGCGTCGGCCAGTTTCTTGTCGTTGAGGTGCCCGCATTTCTTGGGGAGGAGCTGGTCTTCGAGATGCACCGCACCCGCGCCGGCCTCCTCGAATGTGCGCACCATGTGCATGACATTGAGCGCTTCACCATAGCCGGTGTCGCCATCGACGAGCAGCGGGAGCCCGGAGGCGCGGGCGATCTGGCGGATGAAGAAGGCCACTTCGTCCACGGTAATGACGCCGAGATCGGGCAGGCCCATGGAGGCGGTCATGGCGGCGCCAGAGAGATAGAGCCCTTCGAAGCCGGCATTCTTGGCCTGGATGGCGGCATGGCCATTATGGGCGCCGGGGAGCTGCAAAATCTGCGGGCGGTTCAGCAGGGCGCGGAAACGGCTGCCGGCGCTTTCCCGGGGCAGGTCGGCGGAAACCAGATAGGGCATGGGCGTTACGCCTCCTTGCGATCCTTGAGCGGCACGAAGGCGAGGTCTTCGGGTCCGGTATAATTGGCGGATGGGCGGATGATCTTGCCGTCCTGGCGCTGCTCGATCACATGCGCCGACCAGCCCGAGGTGCGGGCGATGACGAAGAGCGGGGTGAACATGGCAGTGGGTACGCCCATCAGATTGTAGGAGACGGCGCTGAACCAATCCAGGTTCGGAAACATCTTCTTGGCGTCCATCATGACACTCTCGATGCGCTCGGCAATTGCATATTGGCGGCCCGCCCCTGCTCTGTCGGCAAGGCCCTTGGCGACGCGCTTGATGACCACATTGCGCGGGTCCGAGACGGTATAGACAGGGTGGCCGAAGCCGATAATGACTTCCTTGTTGGCGACGCGTTCGCGGATATCCTCCTCCGCCTCGTCGGGTGAGGCGTAGCGCTCCTGAATCTGGAAGGCCACTTCGTTGGCGCCGCCATGCTTGGGGCCGCGCAACGCGCCGATGGCCCCGGCAATAGATGAATACATGTCAGAACCCGTGCCGGCGATGACGCGGGCGGCAAAGGTCGAGGCGTTGAACTCATGCTCGGCATAGAGAATGAGCGAGGTGTGCATGGCTCGCACCCAGTCCGCGTCGGGCGTCTGGCCATGCAACAGGGTCAGGAAATGCCCGCCAATGCTGTCATCGTCGGTCTCGACCTCGATGCGGCGGCCATTGTGCGCGAAATGATACCAATAGAGCAGCATGGACCCCAGCGAGGCCATCAGCCGGTCGGCAATGGCGCGAGCATCCGGGGCGTTGTGATCATGGCTCTCGGGCAGGGTGCAGCCGAGGACCGAGACACCGGTGCGCATCACATCCATCGGATGGGCGGCGGCGGGCAGGGCTTCTAGCGCCGCGCGAACGGCCTGAGGCAGGCCGCGCATGGCTTTGAGCCGCGCCTTATAGGCCGTGAGCTGCGCCTGCGTGGGCAGCGAACCGTGAACGAGCAGATGCGCGACTTCCTCGAATTCGCTGGTTTCGGCCAGGTCGAGTATGTCATAGCCGCGATAATGCAGGTCATTGCCGGTGCGGCCGACCGTGCACAGCGCCGTATTGCCGGCAGTGACGCCTGACAGGGCCACCGATTTCTTGGGTTTGAAGCCTGGTGTTTCAGTCATCTTCGCCTCCTTTAGAAAATCCCCGCGGGGGCTTCCGGGCCAAGCTGGTCCGGCGAAACCACGAAATTGAGTGCCTTGACTTCGGCGGCGCTGAGGGTCGGCAGGCGTTCCACCAAGGCCAGGAACCGGTCTTGTTCTTCGCGCGAGACAATGCCCTCGGCCAGGGTGCGGAATTTTTCGATGTAGTTGGCGCGTTTGAAGGGGCGAGCGCCATTGGGATGCGCATCGGCCACGCCCAGCTCATCGGTGATCACCGAGCCATCTTCCATGTTGACAATCACCTGGCCGCCAAAGGCCATGTCTTCGCCCTTGGCGTGATAGCGCTTTGTCCAGACCGGGTCTTCCTCGGTGGTGATCTTGTGCCAGAGGGCAACGGTTTCCGGGCGCTGGGCGCGCTCGGGCGCATAGCTCTTCACATGGTGCCAGCCGCCATCTTCGAGCGCCACGGCAAAGATATACATGATCGAGTGATCCAGCGTTTCGCGGCTGGCCTTGGGATCCATCTTCTGCGGATCATTGGCGCCGGTGCCGATCACGTAATGGGTGTGATGGCTGGTCTTGATCAGGATCGACTTGACCTTGGTGAGATCGCCGATCTTCGGGCCCATGCGGCGGGCGAGATCAATCAGCGCCTGGCTCTGATACTCGGCCGAATATTCCTTAGTGTAGGTGTCCAGGATTGCGCGCTTGGGTTCGCCCTGTTCTGGCAGTGGCACATGGTAGAGCGCCTTGGGGCCGGAAAGCAGGTACGCGATGAAGCCGTCTTCGCCCTCATAGGCCGGGGAGGGGGCGCCTTCCCCGCGCATGGCACGGTCGACGGCCTCAATGGCCATCTTGCCGGCAAAGGCGGGCGCATAGGCCTTCCAGGTCGAGATTTCGCCCTTGCGCGACTGGCGGGTGGTGGTGGTGGTGTGCAGCGCCTGCTGGATGGCCTGATAGGTCACTTCGGTCGAAAGACCGAGCAGGGCACCAATACCGCCAGCAGCGGAGGGGCCGAGATGGGCGATATGGTCGATCTTGTGTTCATGCAGGCAAATGCCCTTGACCAGATCGACCTGGATTTCATAGCCGGCCGCCAGACCCCGCACCAAGGCGGCGCCATCCAGCCCCTTGGCCTGCGCCACGGCGAGGATCGGCGGAATATTGTCGCCCGGGTGACTGTAATCAGCGGCTAGGAACGTGTCGTGGAAGTCCAGTTCGCGCACTGCCACGCCATTGGCCCAGGCGGCCCATTCGGGCGAAACCAGCGTGTCATTACCAAGGCCGAAAACCGGCGCACCTTTTTGGGATGTGTGTCCCAGCGCCTGGGCGCGGGCCGAGCGAATGGGGCCGCGGGCAATGGAGGCGGCGGCCACGGCGGCATTGTCGATGATGCGATTGCCGATCATCTCGATGACATCGTCCTCGACCGGCACCGGATCGGTGGCGACGGCGGCGAGTTTCCAGGCGAGCTGGTCCTCGCGCGCCAGATGCTCGGCCGATTTATAGGTGCGCACGTCGTGGATTTTCATCTCTGCTCTCCATTCGGAAAATTTGGCCGGACCATATAGGCAGAATGGCTCAGGCCCAAGACAGGAAAAGGCAAGCCTGCTACAATCACACAAGCTCAATTTTGTAACTTTGTGGAGTTGTGAAGATTGGCCCCGAAAAAGGTCTTTGCCGGTGCCCGCTTGCGGGCCCTGCGCGCCCAGCACCGACTGACCCAGGCCGAGTTGGCGACGCGGCTCGACATTTCGGCCTCTTATGTCAATCAGCTCGAAGCCAATCAGCGGCCGCTGACCGCGTCGGTCATGGTGGCGCTGGCCGAAAGCTTCAATCTCGATCTCACCAGCCTCACCTCGGACGCCTCGGACCGCCTGGTCATCGATTTGCGCGAAGCCCTGGCCGATCCCGTCTTTGGCGATGCCGTGCCGAACCTGCAGGAGTTGAAAACCGTGGCCACCAGCGCGCCGGACATGGCCCGGGCCGTGCTGGCGCTCTATGGCGCCTATCGCAAGACCAATGAGACCCTAGCCGGCATGGATGCGGCGCTGGCGCGCGATCCGCAATCCAATGTGCAGACCGCCTACGAGGAAGTGCGCGACTTCTTCCACTATGCCGACAACTACATCGATCCGCTTGATCGCGCCGCCGAACATCTGGCGGGTGAACTGGGCGAGATCGGGCCGGACCGGCTGCGGCGGCTGATTCAATATTGCGCCGAGTCGCACAATATGCGCGTCACGCTCGCCGCCCCGGCGCATGGCGACCGCATGACCGAGTTTGACCGCAAGAGCCGCGAACTCTGGGTCAATGCCCATCTCGAGCCGTCCAGCCAGTACTTCCAGATCGCCACGGTGCTGGGTGGGCTCGAACAGGCAAGCCTGCTCGAAACGCTATTGGACGGCGCCAATTTCCAGGCGCCCGAAGCACGCCCCATTGCCCGCATGGGTCTGGCCAATTATTTCGCCGGCGCCCTGCACATGCCCTATGGGGCCTTTCTTGAGGCCGCCGCAGACTATCGCTTCGATATCGAGGAGCTGGCGCGGGTCTTCGGCGCCAGCCTCGAACAGGTGGCGCATCGCCTCTCGACCATGCAAAGGCCGCGCGAACGCGGCGTGCCGTTCTTCTTCGCCCGGGTCGATGCCGCCGGCACCATCACCAAGCGCCATTCGGCCACCGCCCTGCAATTTGCCCGTTTCGGCGGCGCTTGCCCCTTATGGAATGTGCATCGGGCCTTCGAAGCGCATGGCCAGATCATTCGGCAATTGGCCGAGACACCGGACGGCAAGCAATATCTGTGTCTCGCCTGGAGCCACGAAAAACGCCTTGGCGGCTATCGCGGGGTGACGCGGCGCTATGCCTATGCGCTGGGCTGCGAAATCACCCATGCCGGCAAACTGGTCTATGCCGACGATCTCGACCTCACCAAAGCGCCCTTCGATCCCATCGGCGTATCCTGCCGCATCTGCGAGCGCCGTAACTGCCCGCAACGCTCTGTGCCGCCCATGGCGGCGGGGATTTCCGTGCCGCCGGATCGAAGGAGCGTGGTGCCTTATGAGATCGGGTGAGGCCACGATGACATTGTTCATCGCCTCCCTCCCCTTGATGGGGAGGGTAGCGCAGCCTGACGCGCAGCGTCCTGGCGCAGCTAGGGTGGGGTGATCGTCAAGCCGGCTCGAAATCCGGACCATGGCCGGAAACCGGCTTCAGCCCGGCAGCAAAGCGTTTGGCATTGTTGACATAGCGGTCTGCCGAGGCGGTGAGCGCGGCAACGCCTGCTGCATCGATGTCCCGTACCACCTTGGCCGGGGCACCCATGACCAGCGAATTGTCGGGGATCACCTTGCCTTCGGTGACCAGCGCATTGGCCCCGATCAGGCAGTTCTTGCCGATCACCGCGCCATTGAGCACGGTGGCGCCCATGCCGATCAGCGAGTTGTCGCCAATGGTGCAGCCATGCACGATCGCCCCGTGACCGATGGTGACATTGTCCCCGATGGTCAGCGGAAAGCCCGTGTCGGTGTGCAGCACGCAGTTTTCCTGCACATTGGTGCGCGCGCCGATGGTGATCGGCTCGATATCGCCCCGCGCCACCACGCCAAACCAGATGCCGGCCTCGGGACCAACATGAACGTCGCCCACCAGCACGGCGGTCGGGGCGATCCAGCCGGCATTCTCGTCAATCTTTGGCGCAACGCCGTCGAGTGCGTAAACGGGCATGGTTCTGTCCTCCTGGTCGCTAAGGCGTCGTGCCGTATGCATCGCGCATCTGGGCGATTTCCGAAAGCGTGTTTTCGAACAGGCTCCAGTCATCGCTGTCGGCAATCGGGGCCCAGATGGCCTCGACCTCGTCGATCAGCATGGTGCGCGGCGTCTCGCGGGAGAAATAGGGGTGATCGAGATTGACGTCCCCGGCCGGACCGTAGATTTCCATCAGGTCGGCGATCGGGCGAAAGGCTTCGCTGGCATAGTGATCGGCCGAAGGGCTCTTCGCGGCCCGGTTGCTGCTCAGGGCACCGCCGCGCCAGTCAAAAAAGAACTGCTCATAGGGCGTCTTGCTTTCCGAGAGAAAGCCGAACAGGGCCGTGACGAAGGCGCCGTCCTGCTCCACATCGCGTGGCATAAGACCCAGGCGGCGCAGGATCTGGCGTGGCAATTCTTCACGGAAGACGGGCCAGACCGTATTGAGCGCGGGTTCGAGCTTGTCGATGGAAGACAACGGCAAGAGGCATTCGGCCAGCCGGGTCAGGTTCCAGGCCAGTGTGTCGGGCTGGCGGCCAAAGGCATAAAGGCCGGTTTCGTCGAAATAGGCGGCTGTGAAGGCCGGATCATAGACCGGCAGGAAGCGCCAGGGGCCGTAGTCAAAACTCTCGCCGGTGATGTTGATATTGTCGGTGTTGAGCACGCCATGCACGAACCCGGCAGCGATCCACTGTGCGCCGAGCCGGGCAACCTTCGCCACCACCGCCTCAAGGAAGGCGACGGGTTTGTCTTCCGCGCCGGAAAGCTCGGGATAGTAGTGCGCGATGCAATGATCGACGAGGCGCCCGAGATTGGCGTTGTCCTCGAGATAGGCCAGGCGCTGGAAGGTGCCGATGCGGATATGGCTGTGGCTGAGCCGGGTCAGTACCGAAGACCGGGTGGGAGAGGGCTCGTCGCCGCGATAAAGCTGCTCGCCGGTCTCGACCAGGCAAAAGCTCTTAGAGGTATAGACGCCCAGTGCCTCGAGCATTTCGGTGGCCAGCACTTCGCGCACCCCGCCCTTGAGCGTCAGGCGGCCATCGCCACCGCGCGACCAGGGCGTCTTGCCCGACCCCTTCGTGCCCAAATCGAGCAGGCGCCCATCGACCGGGTCGATGCATTGGGCGAACAGAAACCCGCGCCCATCCCCCAATTCGGGATTGTAGGAGCGAAACTGATGGCCGTGATAGCGCAGGGCCAGCGGCGTTTCGAAGCTGCCGGGCAGCGGCTCGAACCGGCCGAAATGAGCGAGCCATTCGGTCTCGCTCAACTCTCCCAGGCCGATCCTGTCCGCCCAACGCTGGTCGCGATGGCGCAACATGGTCTTGGGGAAATCGGCGGGCGCGACGCGATCGAAAAAGTCCGGGCCGAGTTTTTCGTGCGCTGTGGAGGGGGTGAAGCGGGTCATGTCCGGCCAACGCTAGCAGAGCGGGATTGTTTCGTCGCCTGCAACCCGGCCCTGCAGGACACCGTCTAGCGAATGTCACCAAATCGGCCTATAGGAAACAAGATGACATCTGCATCACTTGCCACCCCCACCATCATCCGCCTGGCCCCTTTTGAGGCCGCCATTTTCGACATGGACGGCACCCTGCTCGATACCGAGGCGGTGTTCCGCGACATCGTCTTCGACGTCTGCACTGAACTCGGCTTCGAGATGACCGACGATGTGCACCGTTCCATGGTAGGCTCCAGCCACGAGCGCACCAACCAATTGCTCATCGAAGCCTATGGCGTGGCCTTTCCCTATGCGATGTTCGACGAGAAATGCCGCGTCACCATGCGCGAGCGCAGCCACACCGGCGTGCCGGTCAAGCCCGGGGCTGTGGAGTTCATCACCGAGTTGCGGGCCCGGGGCATTCCGGCCGCCGTCGCCACATCCTCGCGCAATCCCCATGCCGAGCACCATTTGAGCGCCGCCGGATTGCTCGACCTCTTCGAGACGGTGGTGACCCGGGACGACGTGGTCAACCCCAAGCCGCACCCCGAACCCTATCTGACGGCGGCGGAGCGGCTGGGTGTAAACCCTCGGCGCTGCCTGGCGCTTGAGGACAGCCATTCCGGGGTGCGCGCCGCCCATGCTGCGGGCATGCAGACTGTCATGGTGCCCGATCTGGTCGGCCCCAATGACGACATTCATGCGCTGGGTATTTCCATCATGGAAAGCCTTGTTCACGTGCATCTGGCCGCCTTTGACCGCGACTGAGCGGCAACACTTGTGAACAAAAATTAACCATTTGCGTAAATCGATAAAGCTTTATCCAATGCGGTAAGGTGCGGTTCAGCACACCCAAAACTCTTGCAAATCAGGGCTTTTCCTCGGCTTTGAGGGCCGTTAACTCTGCCTTAAGTCGCTAAGATTTATGGTTAACCAGCCGTAAATTTCGACTTCCCTCCTGCCGCTGGCTTGTCTAGTGTGCCGGCCGGGAAGTGCCGGGACCCTTTGGGTTTCGATCAGGAAGCCCACCGGAAGGACCGGACGGGCTCAGGGGTAAGGACGGGGCATGCAACCTGGCTGGCAGCACAAAATCGCGCGTGCCCTCTCGCCTGTGGTGGCGATCGGCGCAGCCGCGCTGGTGCTGTTCGTGACCCTGTCGCCTGCCCAGGCTCAGTCGGCCATCCTGCCCGCGCCCATGCCCGATGAGATCAGCGCCCTGCGCGAGCAGCCGGCGCTCGGCGTCACTGCCATGCCGCTGGCGCCCGGCCAGCAGCCCCTGACCCCGGCCTTGCTGGCCAATTACGTCAAGCGCCAGCAGGCCCTGCGCTCGGTTGATGTTACCCTCTCCGGCCCGCAGCCAGAACTGACCAGCGATCTGTTGATGGGCTATATCAGCCGCGGTTCGCTCGGCGGTGGCAATACCGCGCTCTCGGCCATTGCCAGTTTCACCGATCCGACGCCGCGTCCGGCACCTTCGGTTTCCGCCGATCTCCTGGCCGATTATGTGCAAGCGGGCTATCAACCCACCGCCAAGCGCGTCGAGATCGCCAATGGCGAGCGCGAATGCCTGGCCCAGGCCATCTATCACGAAGCCCGCGGCGAAACCGCAACCGGGCAGCTGGCCGTGGCCAATATCATCGTCAACCGCGCCCGTTCGTCCAAATTCCCCGGCTCGCTTTGTGGCGTCATCTACCAGAACGCTGACAAGGGCCGCTATCGCTGCCAGTTCACCTTTGCCTGTGATGGCCGCGACGATACGCCGGGCGAGCGCCGCGCCTGGAACCGTTCGCTGGAACTGGCCAAGAAGGTCTATGCCGAATACGCCCTGGGTGAAGACCTTGGTGTGTTGCCTGGCTCCGCGCTCTACTACCACACCACCGCCGTGCACCCATCCTGGGCCAACACCTTCGCGCGCGTGGCTGTGGTCGACAGCCACATCTTTTACGCGCCCTGATCGGCCGCACGCTGGCGGGATATGAAAAGGGCGCCTCGGGCGCCCTTATTTGTTTGGTGCCGCGCCGCGGTGGGCCACGGCGCATCTGGTAAAAACCGGCTCTATTCAGCGGCCATTTGCAGCCGCGGACCGGCTTCGGCATTGGCTTCGGGCCCGAACTTTTCAAAGTTCTTGCGGAACAGGGCCACCAGCCTGGCTGCCTGCACGTCATAGGCATCGCCATCGGCCCAGCATTGGCGCGGATCGAGCAGGCGTTCGTCAACGCCCGGTACGCTCAAGGGCACCTCGAAGCCGAAGAGCGGGTCGAAGCGCATCTCGACGGCGTCCAGTTCGCCATCCAGCGCCGCTGTCAGCAGGCGCCGGGTGGAGGCGATGTCGATGCGCTTGCCCACGCCATAGGCACCACCGATCCAGCCGGTATTGAGCAGCCAGGCCTGGGCGCCGCTCTTGCGCAGGCGCTCGGCCAGCATCTGGCCATAGACCGTGGGATGGAGCGGCATGAAGGGGGCGCCGAAACAGGCCGAGAAGGTCGCCTGCGGTTCGGTCACGCCCCGCTCGGTCCCCGCAACTTTGGCCGTGTAGCCGGAGAGGAAGTGATAGACCGCCTGCTCGGGGGACAGTCGCGCCAGCGGCGGCAGGACGCCAAAGGCATCGGCGGTCAGGAATACCACGGTCTTGGGCGTGCCGCCGACACTGCCTTTGGCAATGGAGGGCAGCACGTCGATGGGATAGGCCGCGCGGGTATTCTCGGTCAGCGAAACGTCCTCAAACCTTGGCACATTGTTGGCGTCGAGCACGACGTTTTCGAGCACTGTGCCAAAGCGGCGTGTGGCCGCGAAGATCTCCGGCTCCGCCTTGGCGCTGAGATTGACGGTCTTGGCATAGCAGCCGCCTTCGAGATTGAAGACGCCATTGTCGCTCCAGCCATGTTCGTCATCGCCAATCAGCGGGCGCTTGGGATCGTTGGAAAGCGTCGTCTTGCCGGTGCCCGACAGGCCGAAGAACAAGGCCGCCTCACCCTCCGGTCCCAGATTGGCCGAGCAATGCATGGGCAGCACGCCCTGGTCGGGGGCGTGGAAGTTGAACAGCGAAAACACGCTTTTCTTGATTTCACCGGCATAGCGGGTGCCGGCGATCAGGACGATATTGCGGCTCATGTCGAGCGCGATCACCGTTTCGGTGCGGCAGCCATGACGGGCAGGGTCGGCCTGGAACAGCGGGGCATGAACAATGGTCACCGGCATGGCCCGGTCCGATGCGGCAATATCCTCGCCCCGGCGGATTAGCAGATTGCGGATGAACAGGGCATGCCAGGCACTGGGCGTGAGCACGGTCACGTCATATTGCAGTTCCGGATCGGCGCCCGCGAGCAGGTCCTGGCGATAGAGCCCTTGTCCGGCCAGATGCGCCGAGACGTCGCTGAGCAGCACATCGAAATGCTCCGGGCTCATCGCGCCCGAATTGTCCCACCAGACCCGATCCTGGGTGAGGCGGTCGCGAACAATGAATTTGTCCTTGGGCGAACGGCCCGTAAACGCGCCGGTCTCGACCACCAGAGCGCCATCCTTGGTCAGGCGTGCGCCACCCTGACCGATTGCCGCAGCAACCAGGGCAGGGGCGATGGCGTTTTCGCTGAGCGAACTTGCCGCATCGGCAATTTCGGTCCGGAGTTGAGTGTGGTCGAAACCCGGCATTTTGCTAACTCTCCACGCAGCCGCCCAATCGGTTCGGCGGTATCTGAAGTGCAAAATAACGGGGCGGCCACGCAGCCAACCATCCCGAAATCGGTCGTACGACGGAAGTTGGATGGAGCGGAAACCGACAAGCAAGACTGGCGCAATGCAGGCGCGCGCCTTATTTAATACGTAATTGTCGCCTGCAAAGTCGCTCGAACGGCGCCCCGGGACTTTGGGTGTGTCAGGTTTGAGCTAGCGTCACGAGAAGAAAGGCAGCCAATGCCAAAGATCGCCCTGGTGGACGATGACCGCAATATCCTCACCTCCGTCTCCCTGACCCTGGAAGCGGAGGGCTATCAGGTGGCCACCTATACCGATGGCGCCTCAGGCCTGGAAGGATTGACAACGGACAAGCCGGACCTTGCCATTCTCGACATCAAGATGCCGCGCATGGATGGCATGGAACTGCTGCGCCGCCTGCGGCAGAAATCGGACGTGCCGGTGATCTTCCTCACCTCCAAGGACGAGGAGATCGATGAGTTGTTCGGCCTCAAGATGGGTGCCGACGATTTCATCACCAAGCCGTTCAGCCAGCGCCTGCTGGTCGAGCGCGTCAAGGCCATCCTGCGCCGCTCCGCCCCGCGCGATCCGGCATCGGGCGGCGGCACGGCCGAGCCGGCGCAAAGCAAGGCGCTGATCGAGCGCGGCGCGTTGGTGATGGATGAAGAGCGGCACACCTGTACCTGGAAGGGGCAGCGCGTGACCCTGACGGTCACCGAATTCCTGATCCTGCAGGCGCTGGCGCTGCGTCCCGGCGTCGTCAAGTCGCGCAATGCGCTGATGGACGCCGCCTATGACGATCAGGTCTATGTCGATGACCGCACCATTGACAGCCACATCAAGCGCCTGAGGAAGAAATTCAAGGCGACCGATGACGACTTCGAGATGATCGAAACGCTGTACGGCGTCGGTTATCGCTTCAAGGAGCAGTAAGGACCCCTGGTGGCCACGCTCGACCCGCATGCTGGCGAAACGGAGCCCCATCGGGGCGCCGCTTCGGACGAGAACGCTGGGCGTACCGGCCGGCGGGGCTGGCGTGTGCTGTTGATGCCCCTGTTCAAGCTGGTCGATGCGATCCGGCGCTTTGTCGACTTTACCATTTTTTCCAGCCTGACCCGGCGCATTGTCGTGCTCAACATGGCAGGGCTTCTGGTACTGGTGGTGGGTATTCTGTATCTCAACCAGTGGCGCGCGGGCCTGATCGATGCGCGGGTGCAGTCGCTGCGGGTGCAGGGCGAGATCATCTCAGCGGCCATCGCTGCCTCCGCCACGGTGGACAGCGACATTATTTCCATCGATCCCGACCGCCTGCTCGACGCACAGGCGGGCAATATTTCGCCCTTCTCCTATTTCGATCCCACGCTGGAATTCCCGATCAATCCCGAGCGTGTTGCGCCACTCCTGCGCAATCTCATCACCCCGACCCGCACCCGCGCCCGCATTTATGACAGCCAGGGCCTGCTCATTCTCGACAGCGAGAATATCTATGCGCGCGGCGAGGTGCTGCGGCAGGCCATCGACACCTCCAAGACTGGAAATTTCTTCCTGATGGACTGGTGGAATGCGCTGATCTCCTGGTCACCGGGCGGCAATTACCCGACCTACCAAGAATATCAGGCCGATGAGGGGATCCGTTATCCCGAAGTCGCCTCGGCCTTGGCCGGCGCGCCGGCCGATTTCGTGCGGGTCGATGCGCAGAACCAGATGGTGGTTTCGGTGGCCGTGCCGGTGCAGCGGCTGCGTGCCATTGTCGGCGCCATCCTGCTCTCCACCGAGCCGGGCGATATCGATTCGGTTGTCGCTCAGGAACGCTGGAGCATTTTGCGCATCGCCATGATTGCCGCCGGGGTACAGATCGTGCTGTCCCTGTTGATGGCCGGCACCATTGCCGGGCCGATGCGCCGGCTTTCCGCTGCCGCCGAGCGGGTGCAGACCGCCGGCAATGCCCGCGCCGAAATTCCCGACCTGACCGACCGGCCCGATGAAATCGGACACCTTTCCGATGCGTTGCGGCGCATGACCGACGCGCTCTACAACCGGATCGAGGCCATCGAGCGCTTCGCGGCCGATGTGGCCCATGAACTGAAAAATCCGCTGACCTCCCTGCGCTCGGCGGTGGAAACCCTGCCGCTGGCCAAGAAAGCGGAAGACCGCGAGCGACTGACCAATATCATCCAGCACGATGTTCGGCGCCTGGACCGGTTGATCACCGATATCTCAAGCGCCAGCCGGCTCGACGCCGAACTGGCCCGTGAAAGCGCCGATCAGGTCGATGTCGAAAAGCTGGCCGAGGCCATGGTCGCCATCCAGAAGGATGTAGCGGCCGAGCGGGAGGTCAAGGTCGTCATGGGTCAGCGTGTGGGGCGGGGCTCGACGCTGGTCAATGGCCACGAAAGCCGCCTGGCGCAGGTCTTTGCCAATCTGGTGGACAATGCGGTGTCCTTTTCCCCGTCTGGCGGCACCGTGACAGTGGCCGTCTCGACCGAAGGCGAGGCCATTCGCGTTACCGTTTCTGACGAGGGGCCGGGCATTACCGGCGATGTCAGTCGCATCTTCCAACGCTTCTATACCGACCGGCCGGAGGCCGAAAGCTTCGGCAATCATTCAGGGCTGGGGTTGTCTATCTCCAAGCAGATCATCGAAGCGCACAAGGGCCGTATCCGGGCACAGAACCGCACCGACCGTTCTGGCGCCATTTTTACAATTGTGCTGCCGCGGGCCCGCAAATAGAATCCCCGGCATGAACAAGCCAGTCAACGTGCATGGGACGGGACTCGTCCTTGGGGAATTGGGCGTCTTGCTGCGCGGACCATCCGGCGCCGGCAAGTCGGTGCTGTCCATGGCACTGCTCGATCGCTGGGAAGGGCGCGGACAACCCGCCTTCCTGGTGGCGGACGATCGCGTCGACATTGCCGATGAAGGCGACCGGCTGGTCATGCTCGCACCACCTCAACTGGCGGGTCTCATCGAATTGCGGGGACGGGGCATCGTCGCCCGGCCCCACCGCGAATGGGCCCAATTGCATCTGGTGATCGATCTGGTGCCCGAGTTGACCCGTATGGTCGAAGAGGAAGACCTGCAGACGGAATTATTCGGCCGAACGCTGCCGCGTGCGCCGGTGCCCCAAGCCGGCGTGGTCGGTCTGGGCCATCAGATTCTGCTGGTTGCCGAGGCTGCGGCGCAAGCTGTTCAACAAGCCGCGCCGTGACAAATTATCCCTTGCAACCCTGTGCGATGGGGACAAGACTGTGCGCCGTTTGCTTGGCGGTGTCACGACCTCCGGTAGACGGGGGGCTCAAGAGCTGTCGCGACGACAAGTTCCGGCTGCGGCAGCCGTTTGGGGAAAGTGCATGATTGGATTGGTTCTGGTGACCCACGGCGCGCTGGCCGATGAGTTCAAGCTGGCGATGGAGCATGTGGTGGGGCCGCAGGAATATGTGGAAACCATCGCCATTGGCCCCGAAGACAATGCCGAAAGCCGGCGCGACGATATCTTGAAGGCGCTTGATCGCGCCGATAGCGGCGACGGGGTCATAATCCTCACCGACATGTTCGGCGGCACACCATCGAACCTGGCCATCTCGGTCATGCAGAACCGTCAGGTCGAGGTGATTGCCGGGGTTAACCTGCCTATGTTGGTCAAGCTAGGGCGCATTCGCGGCGAGATGACCATGGAAGAGGCGGTGGCCATGGCGCAGGAAGCGGGCAAGAAATATATTACGGTCGCCAATTCCATCCTGGGTAGCTGATCTGATGGATGCCGACAGGGCTGTCGCCCAGCAATTGACCATTGTGAACACCAAGGGCCTGCACGCCCGTGCCTCGGCGCGCTTCGTGCGCACCGCCGAGTGTTTCGATGCCAATATCGCCGTCATCAAGGACGGCACTTCGGTTGCGGGCAATTCCATCATGGGCCTGATGATGCTCGGCGCCGGGCCCGGCTCGACCATTCTGGTCCAGGCCAGTGGCAAGCAGGCCCGCGAGGCGCTCGAAGCCATCGTCGAACTGGTCAACAATGGCTTTGACGAGGATGTGGACGGGGCAGAGGTGTGAGTGAGGCGGTTGTCCTTTCGGATTACGATCCGGCCTGGGTCACCTCATTCTCCGACGAGCGCATCCTGCTTCGGGCGTGTCTCGCCGAAGCGCCTCTTGCCATTGAGCACATTGGTTCGACGGCCATTCCCGGTCTGTGGTCCAAGCCAATCATCGACATTCTGATCCATGTCGAGAGCAGGGCGCGGGCCGAAGCCTCTATACCGGCTCTGGAAACGCTCGGCTACGTCAATGTGCCCAACTATGTTGATCCAAATCGTCTGGTACTGATCAAGCGGCGGGCCGATGGAGAGCGTAGCCATCACGTTCATGTACACAGCGACGCTGACGAAGTCCGCAGGCACCTTATGTTCAGGGACCGGCTGCGCGACGATGCAGTTGTCCGCGAGGCCTATGCTGCTTTGAAAAAGAAGCTGGCAGTGCGCTTCATGGATGACCGGGCCGCCTACTCCAAACACAAGACGGCCTTTGTCGACAACATCGTCCTCGGCATGGGTGGTCCAGCGCGCAAGACACCTTGGAACCCGTGACTTTTTCCTGCCGTTTCCCTACGGCATGTTGAGCCGCTCAGGCATGAGGGGACAGAAGTGCTCAGACGATTGATTGCCGGTATTGGCGGTATCGCCCTCGCCACCACGCTCAGCCAGTTTCCCGAATATGCCCAGCAATATACCCAGCGCCTGGGTGGCGCCGTCGACGAATTGCGTGTCATCACCGAGGAATTCGACCGCGCTGCCCAAGCGGGTGGCCTCGACCGCCAGGCGGCGCTCGAACGCTACAATGCCTCCAATGACGATTTCCTCGCCGGTCGCGGCAATTCCATGACCGCGACCATTGAGCGCTATGAGATGCTCGCCACCACGCTGGCCGAGATCGAGGGCGCCGGGCCGGTCGAGCGCCTGCAATCACTCCCCGCTTTTCTCGATACCGATATCGGTCGCCGGACCCTGGAAGCCTATAAGCCCGCTATGCCCGTCACCATGGAAGGCATTCTCTATGCCGGTGGTGGTTTCATCCTCGGCTATCTCGTCCTCTCCGGCCTTGTCAGCTTTGCTGCCATGCCCTTCCGGCGCGGCCGGGGGCGGATCAGAGTGACGCGGTAGCGGCGAAGTGCCGTTCGCTGGCTCGGCCTGCGGGACATAAACAAATCTTTATATCCGTCATTGATCGGTAACACCCCCTCCCGTATAGGAGGGGCAAGACATTTATCCATTCCGGAGCCCGACCCATGACCAAGAGCCCGACCGACTACGCGGTCCGCGACATTTCCCTGGCCGATTACGGCCGCAAGGAAATCTCAATCGCCGAAATCGAAATGCCGGGCCTGATGGCCATTCGCGAGGAATATGCGGCGGCCCAGCCTTTGAAGGGCGCCCGCATTGCCGGCTCGCTGCACATGACCATCCAGACTGCCGTGCTAATCGAGACGCTGGTGGCGCTGGGCGCCGATGTGCGCTGGGTGTCGTGCAATATCTTTTCCACCCAGGATCACGCCGCTGCCGCCATCGCCGCCGCCGGCATCCCGGTCTTTGCCCATAAGGGCGAGAGCCTGGAAGAATACTGGGCCTTCACTGACCGCATGATGGAATGGGGCGATGGCGGCACGCCCAATCTCATTCTTGACGATGGCGGCGACGCCACCATGCTGGTGCTAACCGGCGCCAAGGCCGAGACCGATCCGTCCATTCTCGACAAGCCCGGCAATGAGGAAGAGGAAATCTTCTTCGCCACCATCAAGAAGCGACTGGCCACCCATCCCAATTTCTATTCGACCATCCGCGCCAATATCCGCGGCGTGTCGGAAGAGACCACGACGGGCGTGATGCGCCTCTATCAGCTTCATGCCAAGGGTGAGCTGCCCTTCCCGGCCATCAACGTCAATGACTCGGTGACCAAGTCCAAGTTCGACAACAAGTACGGCACCCGTGAATCGCTGGTTGACGCCATCCGTCGCGGCACCGACGTGATGCTGGCCGGCAAGGTCGCCATCGTCTGTGGCTATGGCGATGTGGGCAAGGGCTCGGCCGAAAGCCTGCGTGGCGCCGGCGCCCGCGTGCTGGTGACCGAAGTCGATCCGATCTGCGCCCTGCAGGCGGCAATGGAAGGCTTTGAGGTGGTTACGCTCGAAGAAGCCGCCCCGCGCGCCGATATCGTCGTCACTGCTACCGGCAATCGCGACGTGCTGATGGTCGACGACATGCGCAAGCTCAAGGACATGGCCATCGTGTGCAATATCGGTCATTTCGACAATGAGATCGACGTGCTGGGCCTCAGGAATTTCAAGTGGACCAATATCAAGCCGCAGGTCGACATGATCGAGCAGCCCAATGGCAAGCGCCTGATCCTTCTGTCCGAGGGGCGCCTGGTGAACCTGGGCAATGCCACCGGTCACCCCAGCTTTGTCATGTCCGCCTCCTTCTCCAACCAGACCCTGGCCCAGATCGAGCTGTGGACCAATGGCGACAAGATCGAGAAGAAGGTGCATGTCCTGCCCAAGCACCTCGACGAAAAGGTCGCCGAACTGCATCTGGCAAAGCTCGGCGCCAAGCTGACCAAGCTGACCCAGACCCAGGCCGACTATATCGGCGTGCCGGTCGTGGGGCCGTTCAAGTCGGGCGAGTATCGCTACTAGGGCTCGTGCCGTCTCGAAGCGTCGAGCGTGCCAGTGGCGCGGTTGGGCGAGGCGGCCAGGACGCTGCGTGCCAATGGCACCAGATGTTAATCATTGAGCGAAAAAAGCCCGGGCATTGGTCCGGGTTTTTACTTTTCTGAAAGGTTTCTGTTTCGTTCACGGGTCAAGCCCTTTCCTTGCGCTTTGCCCGCAACGCACAGCCATCAAGACTCTTTTGCACGATTCCGCCGCCCGGTATGGTCTTAGTGATTCGGGTTGCTGGGGGACACGCAAGCCGATTTTGGGGGCAGCTTGGGCCGGTTCCGGCTCTGCGTCAGCGGCCTGTTTGAAGTTGAGGCGTACCGGCCGTTCTGGTCGGGTTGGCATCGCAATCAAGGCGAAAGAGGGCTGGTATGACGCCGGAGCATTTCCGGAAGCAATTGGGATTCGCAGGCCTGTGTGCCGCGCCCCTCACCTTGGTCTCGGCAGTTCCCGCCTTGTCCCAGGGCTTTGTTCCGGCAAGTCTGGGCGGCATCGCCCCTGTCGCAGTCGCCATCGGCGCGGGCGGATTTGCACTATTGTCCATGGTGCTGGTCCGAACCCTTCTCACCGACAGCCGCGCCGCGCGCCGTCGTGCCGCCGAGCAGATCGCTGATCTGCGGGCCCTTGTGGATGAATATGAAAACCTGATCGCGGGTACCCGTGAGCTCACTGTGCTCTGGCAGAGCCACGAAGCCCCACGCGTCCTGGGGCAAGCCGGCGCCGTGCTGCCGCCGGGTCGGCAACCCCAGAGCGTCCTTAATTTTCACACTTGGCTCGGGCCCGCCGAGACCAACAGGCTGACCAGCCTGGTTGAAGATCTGCGCCTGCATGGCCACGCCTTCGTCACCAGCCTTGATACGCTTGACGGTCGCCTTGTGCGTGCCAATGGCTGGGTGATGGGAGGCGCTGTGGCGCTGCGCCTGCGTCCCGCTTTCAGCCAGCCGGACGAGCACGCCGCGCTCGCGGCAGAGGCGCAGGGCGGCGACCGTGAAAGCGCCCGCGCCATTCTCGCCCTTCTGTCCAAGCCGGCGTTTCTGCGCGATGAGGCCGACCGCCTCGTCTACGCCAACCCCGCCTATTTGGCGCTTGCCAGCGAAATGGGGCGCACCAGCCCCGATGCCAGGCCGCCCGAACTGCTCGATGCCACCCAATTGGCGCAGCATCTTAAATCCTGTCACGCTGAGATGACCCCGGTGAACCTGCCGCTGGATTTCGGCAAGCATGGCCGGTTCGAGCTTGTGGACTTTCCCGTGCCTGGCGGTCGTGCCGGCTATTTCCGCCCACAGGACAAGATCGCCCAGCCCGTTACGCCACCCGAGCAGGGCCTGGCCCATATCGGCGGCATTATCGATGCGCTGGGCACACCCATCGCCATCTTCAACGCCCGGCGCGAACTGACCCAGTTCAACGCGGCCTATGCCAATCTTTGGAACCTGGACCGCAGGTTCCTCACCACCGGCCTCGACGAGCGCGCCATCCTCGATAAATTGCGCACCGAGGGCATGCTGCCCAGCCAGGTCGATTACCACACCTGGCGTGCCAAGCATCTGGAGAGCTACAGCCGCAAGGAACCCCACGAAGCCGATCCCTGGCACCTGCCGGACGGGCGAACGATCAAGGTGATCTCGGCTCCCGCCGGTCCCAATGGCGGCGTGATCTATGTGTTCGAGGATTTGACCGAGCGGCTGGAGCTGGAAAGCACCAACAAGGCCTTCACCAATGTGCTGCGCGAAACCATCATGGCGCTCAACGAGGCGGTGGCAGTGTTCGGCACCAATGGGCGGCTGACCCTCTCCAATCCGCAGCTGTCCAAGCTCTGGAAGCTGCCGATGAACGATCTGGGCAACAACCCCCATATCGATCAGCTGGCCGAGGCCAGCGGCAGGGCCATTCCCGAAGATGGCGCCTCGATCTGGCGCGATCTCAAGCGCACCATCATCGATCTCAATCCCACCCGCACCGACCGCCAGGGGCGGATTACCCGGTCCGACGGCCGGCTGATCGATTATGCCATCACCCGCCTGCCCAATGGGCAGACCATGATGACCTTTCTCGATGTCACCGAGAGCGCGGGCTATTCCAAGGTGCTCAAGGAGCGCAATGACGCCCTGGTGGCGGCCGACCGGCTCAAGGATGCCTTTGTCGAGAATGTCTCCTACGAACTCCGTTCCCCACTCACCAATATCATCGGCTTCGCCGATCTTCTGGCGGACACGGAAGGGGCGAGCCTGAATGAACGGCAGCGCGAATATATCGACTATATCCGCGCCTCATCGGTGACCCTGGGCGTACTGATCGACAATATTCTCGATCTGGCCTCGGTTGATGCCGGCATTGCCGAACTCAATCCCGAACCGCTCGATGTCGCCGCGCTGGTCGAAAAAGCCCGCGCGGGCATGAGTGCCAGCTTCCCCGAAGTCTCGGGCGAGGCGCCGCATCTGGTGGTCGATATCGCCCCGGACCTGCCGCTCTTCATCGCCGATGGCACACGGCTGGTGCAGGTGCTCTATAATCTCCTCTCCAATGCGGCCCGCTTCTCCCCGCCCGGCGGCGAAATCCGGCTTTCGGTCAGCCAGCGTGGCGACCGCATGCTGTTCGTCATCGAGGACGAGGGGCCGGGCCTCACCGACGAAATGAAATCGGCCATCCTGACCCGGCTCGATACCCCGGCCTCGGGCGGTCGTCAGCGTGGCGCGGGCCTCGGGCTTTCCATCGTGCGCACCTTCGTCAATCTGCATGGCGGCACGATTTCGGCCGAGAGACGCGATCCCAAGGGCAGCCGCATCATCGTCAACCTGCCGCTCGACAGCGCGCTGGCCGGTGTGGCGGAGTAAGGCTTCCCTGCAGCCCACGTCGTTGACTCGGTCACGATTTCGGTTCACCCCACCCTTGATCCCTCCTCCTCAAGGGGAGGGAGGCGCAGGAGCCGACAGCATTGCAGCCACAAACCTTCCTCCCCGACGATGATGCAACGGCCCGTTTCGGTGCCCAGCTTGCCACGAGCCTGAAGCCCGGGGATATCGTCAGCCTGGAAGGCGATCTGGGAGCAGGCAAGACGGCAATGGCAAGGGCCATATTGCGGGCGCTGGCCAATGATCCGGCGCTTGAGGTGCCATCGCCCACCTTCGCCATCATCCAGCCCTATGACACGCCCATTGGGCCGGTCCTGCATGCCGATCTCTATCGCCTAGCCGATGCTTCGGAGGCCGATGAGCTGGGCCTGCTCGACGATCCGGATGCCATCGTGCTGGTCGAATGGGCGGCGCGGGCGCCGCAGGTGCTCGAGGCGGTGACGCTGAGTGTGCATCTGAACATTCCGCCCGGTGGGGTGGGGCGGCAGGCCATGGTCACGCGCCGGGCGGCAGCAGGCTAGCGCTCATAGGTGGCGCGAATGCCGCGATCGGGATCGCGCACCACCTGGATGCGGTGATGCATGGTGCCCCCCGGAACCCGGCGCGAGTCATCGCGGCTGATCCGTTCGAGCCGCCGCCGGTCCGGCCCGAAATAGTTCGGCGCCTCGATATAGAGCACCTCGCGGTTGAGCTGACTGGTCAGTGTGCGCGCGCTCTCGGTGACCGGCTCGTTGAGAAACACCACCTCGTCAAAGCCCATTTCGATCTGTCCAATGATCTGGTGACGCGGGCCATGCGGCAACACGCAGATGATGGGGGCGTAGCGGCGGCGCAACTCCTCGCTGCTGCGCAGGCCCTTGATCAGGCGGGCCTTCACATGGCTGGGCAGGCCGCCATGCAGGAAATAGAAGGGCAAGGTGCGCGGCGGTACCGCGTTGAGCTCGGTGAGCGCCAGCACATGGCCAAAACCCATGCTGCGGACCAGGGCGTCCATGTCGTAGCGGCGATGTTCGTCCGGGGCGTGCAGCAGGGCTGAGCATTTGACGAAGATGGATCGGTAGCGATCGGGCATCCTCTATTTTCCCTGCGCCGTTATTCTCCTTTCTATATTGATCAAATAAGTATAACGACAAGTAACCAAAACGGGCCCCTGTAAATATTTGATGTGCCCGGGTATTGGGAGAACTACTCGGCGCTGGCACCGGACGCCTGCGCCCGTTCAGGCGCTGAGCAGTTCCGCGGTCCGTTCATCCTCATGGCCGCCGTGAAAGGCGCTGAGCGCGGCGCGGAACAGGCGCTGCTCGGGTTCGGCGCGGGCAAAAAGGGTCATCGAGGAGATAAATTTTTTATCGTCCGGCGATCCGAAAATGGTGGTGAGGTTCCGCGGCGCCACCCCGTCGGGGGCATGCAGCAGCACCGCCTCGGTGCATTCGATGAGCCGCGCGCCCAGGATCGGGTGGGCCGCAAAGGCTGCCGCTTCCTCGATATCCCCGAGCGCGAAACGCTGTGCCATCTCGCTGCGCCCCAGCCCCGCCAGCTGGGGGAAGATGAACCACATCCAGTGCGTTTGCTTGCGTCCGGCGCGCAGTTCATGCAGCGCCGTGGGATAGATCTGGTCCTGCGCGGCGAGAAACTTGGCGATCATGGCGCCGTGGTTTTCGGTCATGGCTCAACCCTCCCTGATCCCGATTTTACGCCAAAGCGCCGCCGAACCCAAATGGCGGGCATGGCGCGACGCCGCCCCGGCATTGCTGCCTCGCGGTTGCACGGTGAAAAGCGGCTTTCGCCCCTGAAATAAAAGAAGAGGCGAAAGCCGCTTCCCACGAACAGGATTTCG